>Ga0256840_1000018_pt1 | contig 113683 bp, 86 predicted proteins | sample 355202metaG_FD_185969 | JGI IMG/M metagenome (GOLD analysis project Ga0256840, IMG submission 185969) | Hydrothermal vent microbial communities from Mid Atlantic Ridge, Atlantic Ocean - 355-202 | ecosystem: Environmental > Aquatic > Marine > Hydrothermal vents | place: Atlantic Ocean: Mid... | reverse complement strand
AATTTAATACAAATGAATAACCTAAAAACAACAAATATATTATTATTAATAATTGCATTGCCAATCTTATTTTATGTAATTAATATTTTATCTTTTATTTTTGTACCACTTATATTTTCTATGTTAATAGCACTTTTATTTTTGCCATTAATGCGATGGTTAAATAAAAAGAAAGTGCCAAAGATTATTAGTTTGATTTTGGTATTATTAATAATATCTATATTTTTCAAATTTTCATTTGAAGTTATTAAGTTAGCCAGTAATGAAATAGCAAATTCAAATACGATACTATTTGATGTAAAAGAAAAGATAGAAGGTTTATTGCAACCATTAGAACAGTTAATAGGCCTAGAAAAAAATAATGATGAAGATCCAATCTCCCATTATTTGAAAGATATTGATGTAAAAGAAAAAATAACCTCAGTTTTTGGTTTTTTAAGCACATTAACATCGCAGGTATTACTAACCTTATTTTTTGTAATACTATGGTTGGTAGAATCCGTAAATTTTCAAAAGGTATTAAATAAAACAATTTTAAAACAAAAATTTTCATCTATAAAAGTATTTGCTCGTATAGAAAAAGATATACTTACTTTTATAAAGGTTAAAATAGTAATTAGCTTTTTTACAGGTTTAGGTTTTACATTGGCATGTTACTTATTTGATGTGAGTTTTCCTATATTTTGGGGATTATTAGCTTTTGCTATTAATTTTGTTCAAATGATAGGTTCTATTATATCGATAGTATTGTTAGCAGCATTTGCTTTTATTGAAATAAATACAACAGGTTCATTGTTGTTTTTTATCTTAACCATAACCTTAGTACAGGCAATTATGGGAGGAATTTTAGAACCAATATTTATGGGAAAATCATTCTCTATTAATGTGATAACTATTTTAATTATGTTATTGTTTTGGGGTTTTATTTGGGGAGTTTCTGGGATGATATTAGCAATACCATTAACGGTATTTCTTAAAATTATGTTTGAACAATTTCCAAAGACAAAAATAATTTCAAGTTTAATGTCGAGTAAGTAAAAGACACATTCAAATTTGGAATTATAAATCCAAATCAAATTTATTTTTGAGTACAGAAATTAATTGGTTTTTATCTTTTAAATAGGCGTATTTTTCTTGAGGAGTATAAGCAAACTTTTTTTCGATTTCTTCATTAACTTGAATGTCAAAGTCTACTTGAAAATTTTGTAATTCTTCTCTTAAGAAGCGTAAAATTTTAGGTTTTGCTTTTTCTAAATCTACTTTCATTAGCTTATTTGGTAATACTAATGCTAATGTGTTTCTATTTGCAATAGGATTACAACTTCCCATTAAAGAGGCTAGTAATTTCTCTCCTTTTTTATGTAAGTTATTAATATATATTTTCCATAAATCCTGTACTTTTTCTGTAGAGAAAGGCATTTTTGGTAAATCTTCTAAATTGGTAGTTACTTTTACTACTTTTTTAGTACTAACTTTTTTCTCTTGTAGACTTTTAAAAGATAACGCAGAGTGCCTTCTTGATGGACTAATAGTTATGTTTTTTTCGATAGTAGGTTCTTTTGAAATAGACTCAGATTCCAATTTTAGAGCGATCGAATCTTTTTCTTTTTTTACTACAGAAACAGTGTTAATTATTGGCGTATCTATTTTTTCGGATACAATTGTAGCAGCAAAATGTGTAGCAGGAATTATGTAATTTTTAGATTTTTTTTTTTCTTCCGAAGAATCCGAAATAAATGTTATTGAAGCCAATTGCATTAAACAAAGTTCAACTAATAACCGCTGATTCTTACTTGTTTTATATTGTAAATCGCAGGTATTGGCTTTTTCAATAGCTTCGATTAAAAAACGAATATCCGTTTTTACAGCTTGTTCTAGATATTGTTTTTTAGTAGTATCGCCAACTTCTAGTAAATCGGCAGTAATTTTATCTTTAGCAACTAATAAATCTCTAAAATGAGATGCCAAGCCAACAATAAAATGATGGCCATCAAATCCTTTTGCAAGAATATCGTTATAAGCAATTAAGATATTAGGAATATCGTTCGATACGATTAAATTAGTAACTTTAAAATAAGCATCGTAATCTAAAACATTTAAGTTTTCGGTAACCGCTTGACGAGTTAGACTTTTACCAGAAAAACTAACGACTCTATCAAAAATAGATAATGCATCTCTTAAAGCACCATCTGCTTTTTGAGCAATAATATGTAAGGCATCATCTTCTGCCTCAATATGTTCTTCTTTAGCAATTTTATGTAAATACTTTTTAATATCTAAAACTCCAATCCGTTTAAAATCAAAAATTTGACAACGAGACAATATCGTAGGTATAATTTTATGTTTTTCGGTGGTTGCTAAAATAAAAATTGCATGTGCAGGAGGTTCTTCTAAAGTTTTTAAAAAGGCATTAAAAGCAGAAGCAGATAACATGTGCACCTCATCAATAATATAGACTTTATATTTGCCAATTTGTGGTGGAATTCGTACTTGTTCCGTTAGCAAGCGAATATCGTCTACCGAGTTATTAGAAGCAGCATCTAATTCAAAAATATTGTAAGCAAAATCTTCATCTTCACTAACAGTACCTAAACTCTCTTCGTTAATTCGTTTTGCCAAAATCCTAGCACAAGTAGTTTTACCAACACCACGAGGACCTGTAAATAATAAGGCTTGGGCTAAATGGTTTGATTTTATAGCGTTCTCCAACGTATTGGTTATGGCTTGTTGCCCAACCACATCAGCAAATACTTGCGGACGATACTTACGTGCAGATACTATAAAATGTTCCATTAATTTGTATTACTAATATTCTAGCACAAATTTAATTCATTCTATTTTCTAATTTTAAAATATATTGTATTTGTTATTAACAATTTTATTTCTATTTATTGTAGAATAAAGAGCATGTAAAATTACTAGCTATTTGTATTTTTTAATTAATTTAGCTTTGTAGTAAAATAAAAGAATTTATTAAATAAATTTTAACACATAAACGAAATGAAAATAATCGATTTATCCAAACCCATTCAATATAATAAATCGGATCCTTGGTTTATGAAAGTTAAAATTAAACACAAACCACATCGAAAAGCAAAATGGTTAATTCGTATTCTTGGATTGCCTTTTAAGTTATTTCCAAATAAATTTGTGGGATGGGCAGATGATACCATACAAAAAATGGGCGTTCATTCTACAACACATATAGATGCTCCATGGCATTATTCTCCAACAACAAATGGAAAAAAATCAAAAACCATAGACGAAATACCTTTAGAATTGTGTTTTGCAGATGGTTTAGTAATTGATATGAAGCACAAAGCAGATTTTGATCCGATAGTAATAAAAGATATAAATTCTTTTCTTAAAGAAAATAATTTAAGCCTAAAGCCAGGAATGATTGTACTTATAAAGACAGGAAGAGATAAATTTAATGGAACAAAAAAATTTCATAAAATAGGGACTGGAATGAGTGCAGAAGCAACAGAATGGCTTATTGATAGAGGTATCAAAGTAATGGGAATAGATTCTTGGGGCTGGGATTTACCATTGCCATATATGTTAAAAAAAGCAAAGGAAACAAAAGACTCAGAATTGTTTTGGGAAGCCCATTTGGTTGGAAAAAATAAAGAATATTGGCACATGGAGCAGTTAGTTAATTTAGATGCATTGCCATACAATGGTTTTAAAATAGCAGTTTTTCCATTAAAAATTGTTGGTGCTTCCGCAGCACCAGCAAGAGTAGTGGCTATATTTGATTAAAAATTATAAGTTCTTTTTTAATTAACATCAATACTTGATAAATGAAAAAACACCAAATTGCAACACTCGTAATATTTCTTGTAGGAGTAAACTTCTTAAATGCACAGATTCAAAATGTAAAAATGTATACATTTGGACATAGTTTAATAGATCATAGACCTCCATTAATAGCAACACCAAGTGATGAAACAACAATCCTACATTGGATTAACGATATTGCTCAAGAGGCTGGTCGTGATTTCTCTACTGGTGGACAATATGGTTTTTTAACAAGTCATGACGATACCTTGCCGCCAGACTCACAATGGGGATACGATAATATACCAAGTGTTTGGGACGCATCAACAGAACCTTTTGCAGATGCAGACATAAATACCATACTTATAACAGCAGCTAATTTTATTCAATACGAAGCTTCTACTTCGCCACATCCTTTAGATAATAGCACAACAGTTGTTCAGGCAACAGAAACTATTTTTGATTGGGTAAATGGGCAAGAAAGTAATGTGCGATATTATATCTATGCAAATTGGCCAGAAATGGATTTACAAAATGCATATCCACCAACAGTACCAACACAAACAGAAATTACCGATTTTCATAATTTAACCATTGGAGAGTTTACGGATTGGTGGATTACTTATCAAGATAATATGTTGTTAAGTCGCCCACAATTAAATACAAGATTGATACCTGTTGGAGCAATTATTAGTAAAATCATAAAGAATATAATACCGAACCAAGTTCCATTTTCTGAACTGTACGAAGATTCTGCACCTCATGGAAGAGCAACTTTATATTTTATAGCAGGAATGATTACTTATATGGCAATTTATGGAGAGAATATTCCAAATACCTATATGCCAAATAATATAGTACATCAAGCTATACGAGATAACCTTGGTACTATTCGTAATTTTATTTGGGCAGAACTTAATAATTTTAATTTGCCAAATGGCGATAGTAGAGTTTTTTATAACTCTAATTTGAGAGTTGATGATGTACAGCAGAGTAATAATATCCGTTTATTTCCAAATCCAAATAATGGAACATTTAATATATCAGGAAATTTTACAGATGCTTATACTGTAAATATTATAGATGTTTTTGGTAGAGTTTACCAATCGATACAAAGCGATTTACCTTCTTTAAATATAGACCTAAAAAATATGTCTAACGGATTGTATTTTATACACATATATAATGATAAGGTTTCTTATACAAAGCAAATTTTAAAAACAGAATGAGATAGATTATGGAAGTATTTTAATCAACCAATAATTTTAAAAACCATTTCGTATAAATCGCCTTTATCCATTGTACAACCTTTTTCAATCAATTCAAAAATTTCTATATTTCGGTCTTTAAAATACGTTTTTTGCCCTTTAAAATATTCAAAACTTTTATCTTTGGAATTATCAATAAACCATTGATAATCTTCTTTTTTAGAAAAATCAAAATTTTCTTTAGAAGATTTAATAACAATGCGATTTATTAGTTCAGAATCAAAACGAAAAAGATTTAAGTTAGTACCTACAAAATGCGTTAGATAGTTAATTTTACCCAAAACTTTCTCCCAAACCAAATCGCTAAATAAATTAACCTCTTCGGCAACAACTTCGGGTTTAGTATCTTTAATTTCTTGCCATTTATCCGAATCTATTTTTTGCGTAGCTAAAAACATCGCAAATTCTTCGTGCATTTCATTTAATTGTTCGGTAGTTAATTGTCTGTATTTCATTTTTTGTTAATTCGTTTCTATGTATTTTAGAGTTGCTGCAAATATTATAAAAATTATCCTTTTGAAAAACTCTTTATTCTTATTTAAACTATTTTTTACATCAAATTTTTAAAATACCATATTTATGGGATTGTACGATTTAATCTATTTAAAGATATTTGAACATAACATAAATACTAACCTTTTAAAACCTTAATCATGAAAAAAACAATTTTATTATTCGCATTTATCGGAGCAATTTTTGGAATGCAGGGACAAAATACTTTTCCAAACTCTGGAAATGTAGGAATAGGAACAACAAACCCACAATATAAGTTACATGTTCATAGTACCACAGCACCAAGTTTTATGGAAATGTCAGGTTTAGCACCTGGAATATTATTTTCTCCAAATAGTACAAGTAGTTCATATGTCGCTGCAATTGGTTTAGCAACAAATTATACAGGACATTATTTTGCAGGAACAGTACCTGGAGATTTTAATGTACGAAGTAGTGTAGGAGGTCGTTTACACTTTGGGACATTATCTTCAGGACAAAGTGGAACAGCAAGAATGACTATTAGCAATAATGGTAATGTAGGTATTGGAACCATGAACCCAACCACTAAATTAGATGTAATAGGAAATGTAAAACTTAGTGGTGTTATCGAAATGCCAAGTTTTAAAGTAAATAATAATGGAGCACTTAAGCTAAGAAATTCACAAGAGTTACATTATAACAGAGCTCTTTTTTCTAAATATGTATACACGCCTCATATTGGAGTAACGACAGATGAATTAGTAATTAACTACATGGGAGATTACAATTCAGGAGTAAAAGTAGAAGGTTCAAGATTTTCAGTTGAGAATGATTTATATGTTACTAGTGGTAATGTAAGAATTGGAGTTGGAAACACACTTAGTACTACAGGTTATAAATTAGCAGTAAAAGGAAAAGTGCTAGCAGAAGAACTTAGAATAAGCTTTATTTCTCTTTGGCCAGATTATGTTTTTGGAGATAATTACGATTTAAAACCTCTAGTAGAATTAGAAAAAGAAATTCAAGAATTAGGACATCTACCAAATATACCATCTGCAAAAGAAGTAGAAGAAAATGGTTTTGATGTAGGAGTGATGCAAACTAAATTGTTAGAAAAAGTAGAAGAACTTACATTGTATAGCATACAACAGCAAAAGGAAATAGAAGAACTTAAAAAATTAGTAAAAGAATTAATGAAGAATAAATAACACTAACACTTAAAATTTAAAATTATGAAACAATTAGTAATAATAACAATTTTTATTCTGTTTCAAGTAAGTGTTTTTGGACAATCAAATAATCCTTGTGGTACACAGCTATCTCAAGATGATTATAATAGTATTAAAACAACATTACTTGAAAGAGGAAGTATAGGAGAAACTAAGAATATTTCTAATAATATTTCTCCAATACAAACCACGATAAGGGTTAAATTAAAAGCACATATAATAAGACGTTCTAACGGAACAGGAGGCTTAAGCAATTTAAACTTTCAACAGTCAATACAACAATTACAAGCAGATTATGTACAAGCTAATATTCGTTTTGAAATGTGCGAAGTTAATTATATAGATAACGATGCATATTTTAATGAAATACTTTTAGGAGCTTCTGAGGTTACTATGGGACGAGAAAATATTGAAGAAAATGCAGTAAACATATTTTTTGTGCCAAATGCAGTTTTTACTGCAAATAGTCCGTATGCAATTAATTGGTCGTATTATCCAATTTCTTTGGCTAATAATTTAAACTGGACAATTATAACAAACTCGTATGCTACAGATGGAGGGACATTATCTCATGAAATAGGACATTATTTTAATCTAATTCACACACATGGACCAACATCAAATTCGAATGAACACGTAACAAGAAATTCTTTAAAAGGATGTTTGAAGAATTGTGATACTACAGGAGATTTATTATGCGATACACCAGCAGATCCTAATTTAGATCCAATTTTTGATTGGCCAGCAACAGCAGAATATGTTACCAAGAAATGTCAGTTTGTATCTATTTTAAGTTTAACAGATGCATGCGGAATGCATTATAATCCAGATGTTAAAAACATCATGTCTTATGCTTATAATTGTAGAAGTCATTTTTCTAATGGACAAATTACTAGAATGCGTGAAGCCATTACAATAGATAGACCAGAAGTAATATTTGATATACCACAAAATTTAACGATAACAAGCGTTATTGAAAATGGAAGAGAAGTGTATAGTGCATTAAATACAATTAATGCTTCTAATACAATAGAAGCAACAGGAAGAGCAACATATATTTCGGGCTATCAAATAAACTTATTACAAGGTTTTACAGCAAAATATGGTTCTGTGTTTGATGGTATTATTGGAAGTGATTGTAATCCTATTGGAATTAATCCAATTTATAACGAAGTAAAAAGAGAAGTAAATACAACGACTCATACACTAAATGAAAATGACGTAACAATATATCCAATACCAGTAAAAGATAAAGCGACAATTACATTTAGTCTACAAAATGATGTTGATAATATAGATATTGGTTTGTATGATTTAACAGGTTTTTTAGTCAAAAAATTAGCAAAAGAAACTAGTTACAAAAAAGGAAAGCATAATGTAATACTAGATGTTTCAGGAATGAAACCTAAAGTATACGTTGTTATTTTTAAAACTAGCGAAGGAGAACGTATAATTAAAAAAATTATTGTGAGATAATTTAATTACTTAGGGCTACTAGTAAGAATAGAACACCATAAATCATTTAAAAAGGATAATGGTGTTCTATTTTTTTATTATACAATCTTAAAATTGTAAGCATAGCCTTTGCTACGGTTATAATTTTAAATGAAGTAGAATGAGAAAAGATAAATAGTTTCTGACTTATTTTGGTGTCAATTTGATATTAGCGTTTCCAATTTTTAATAACATCTGGATCATAAAAGGCATATCCTCTGCGTTCTGGATCTTCTTGCATTGGAGTAAATGTTTTAAAAAAACGAACAATCTGATTAAAACTGTAACCATAAATACTACTATTTGTAGGAACAACCATAACACATCTCGAACTAGTTGCTCCTTGTTCGTAATCGGAACCAGTTCCAGGTAAAGCAGCATACACTTTAATAGTTGTATTATAAGCCATTTGTGCAGCATACGTATGCGACAAACCACGAATTAAAAAATCTTTTACTTCACGAAGCGATCTAGTAAAAGTTCTATTAGTAATACTTTGTGCATTTTGTGATCTAAAAAAGAAAAGAGGATCGTAAGCAAAATACCTGTTAGCGAATGATGTGGTAAATGAGAAATGATAGATGTCCGAATCTAATTGCGTCCCATAAGATTTTTCCCTAAAATTAGAGTCTCTTATTACTTTTTGAATTACTTTTTTATACAAATGACTTGCAGCACAACCCCAAATCCATATATAAGAATCGTTTGCAAAAGCATTTTTAAAATTGAACCACTTGGCATTGCTCATATTGGTAATATTGGTATCCTTTTTTCTACCATCCTTGTCCCAAGGATCTCTTTGTGAAGCATTAGAACCTGTAAATTGGTATGCATCTCTTTGATAAGAGTTTACCAAAACAGGACCGCCACGCCAACCGTGACCTAATATCGAAAATTCAAGGATACTATTTGGATTACGAATTCCAATATTTTGAATGTATTCGTAAACATCCGTTATAGAAATTACATTGGTATTTGCTTGAATAAAATGCCTATCCGAATCGTAATGTGTCCGACTGTCTATTGCTTCAAAAGAATCATTTTCTAAAGACCAATTAATGGTTCCATTATGAATTAAACCTTTATCAATTCGACCAAAACGGACATCAAATAAAGTAAATTTAATAGCTCTATTATTTTGCCATGAGGGATTTTGATGTACTAAATAATTAGCTCTCCTTTTACAAATATTCGCAATATTGGTTCTGCCATGATGGTATTCATATCCAGCAACTAAAAGGATGTGTTTTGTCATTGTGTACGTTTTAACATTGGATTTTTTTTGTACTGTTCCATTTTTAATAGTACCTCTTTTTTAATTTTTGTTTTGTTGTTTTTATTAATTTTTACAGTTTTAATATTTTTATAGTCAAGTTTTGGAATCGTTGTTTTTATAGGAATTTTTATAGGACTTCTAGCATTTAGTCTTGTAATAATTCTTTTGTGTTTTGCTAATTCTGTTTCTAATAATTTAATATTTTTATCTTTTTTAGCAAGGATGTCTAACAAATATGCTAAATCACCAGTTTGTGTAGTGGTTTCTTTTTCTAATTGTTTATTTTTATTAGCAATAGGAAGCGTAAAAAAACCAACAGCGATAGTCGAAAGCATTACCAAACCCATAAACATCCATATCGTTTTAAGTACAATTTTACGAGGTTCTTCACGACTAAATTCAGATTTCATCTGGTAGTAGGTCAATCCAATCATAATTACTGCAAATCCAGATACACCATAGCTCAGTAATTTTCCACCAAGCATTTCTATAATTTCATTCATAATTTTAAGGTTTAATAGTTAATTTATTTGTTTCGATTTTTTGATATTTAGTTTTTACTTTTCTGCCACTAAAATATCTTTTTGTGATTTTTATGAGAAGCGTATTCCCTTTATCGTATGCATAATCTCTAGGTTTAGGAATAGTATCTCCAGAAAACTCTATTTTTTCTAATTTTTCTTTAGTACCATCTTCTTTTTCGATTTTAAATTCCAAACGCAGATAATCTAAATCTTCCTTTTCAGGAGAATCGCCTTCCCAAACAATATGCAAATTATTTTTTGCAGTTGGATTAGCAATCTTTAAGATTAAAGGACCTCCATCAGTATCTCCTTCTTCTAGTAATTTTAAATTACCATCTGTGGTTATGGCAGTATATTTATAAGAAACTTTATCTCCTTTTTGTAAAATAGGGATGGTTATTTCATCCAAAGAAAAATTTGGAGATTTAGCTCTAAATAATTTGTTATATTCAAAGGAATTACTTGTAGATTTATATGTAATCTGAAGTAAGATTTCGGAATATTCTTCTTTGTTAATTCCAGTAATTACAGGAATTAAGTTTACATTTTTAAATGCAAACGGATCCGAGATAATAAGTTCTTCGTCTAATAATGCAACGGCTTTTTGTTGAAGAGTTGGTCTGCCATCTGCAAAGTAAAAATGACGTTCTTCTTCTATATATGCATTGTAAAAAGGGTGGTTTCGTAGTTTCCAAATTACTTCCTTATTAGTGTCCGATAGACTTAGTATTTCTTGACTTAGTTGATTTCCTTGTGCATCTTTAGAATGAATAAAAATGTCCACACCAGTTATTTTTTCTTTTTGGATGTTTCCGTATCTAAAACTAAAAATATTTAGTGGTACTAAAACTTGTGGAATAATAATTAAATCTTGGGAGCTGCTATAAATAACTTCGCTAAAAATAGAAACAGGAGAGCTAATATTTTCTAAATTTTGTTTGTAAGTAAATTTAACTTGGTAATAATAACCAGCTTCTTCGTCTGCATCAGTAATCCATGCAATATTATGTTTTTTTTGTTTTTTCTTTGTTGTTGTAAAACTGATAAGCGGAATTGCATCGTTTGGAATATCAAAACCACCTTCTTTGCTCAATGCTTTTTTGCCATCTTTTTTCCTCCAAATTAATACTTCGGCGCTTAATAAATCATTATCAACCGCTTCAAAATTGTGCAGAATACTTGTCTCTAAATGGTTTTCTCTCCACAGATCGCCAAAGGTTATGGTTTTCGTATAATTGTCAATGTCGTCTTTAATTTGCGAACCCAATAACCATAAGTGTGCTTGTGGATTATGTGTTTTTATAGTTGCAGATCGCTCCCTATAATCTATTGCTATTTTTTTATTTTGAAACGATTTTTTCTTTTTAAACTCATACGCAACACCAATTTGAGGCATAACATCGGTTAGACCCAAATCAATTTCTGGTAATTCGGTATTTACCATTGGTCTAAAAAGTTCTCGCATTACCTTATCTTTAAATTCTTTGACGGTTTCGTCAATCATTTTACGCATTTCTGGATCGGTAACTTGCGATAAAACTTCAACTTTAATGGCGCCTTCTTCAATTAATTTTTCTTTGATAAATTCAAATTTAGCTTCCGCCGAAAGCGTGACATAATAGGTAACTTTTACACCAGCAGAAACAATATGCGATACCGTTTCGTGGCAACGATCTAAATCCGCTTCAATTTTTAAATCCAATGCAGGTTGTAAGGCTTTAAATTTTAAGTCGTATAAAACACCTGCAATCGAGCTTCGATCTCCTTGCAATGTCGCAGCAATTAAACTAGCTCCTTTACGATCTAAACGCACGTTAAATACTGCTTTGAGGTCGCTACTTGTCAAAGACGGTTTTTTAGAACCAATAATACTTTCTACAAAGGTGTCTTCTCCAATCGTTTCATTGTCTTGCGTTGTGGCGTCAAGGACAATTAAATCGATACTTCCATTTTTCCATTCTGGTGGCGAAAAAATAAAATCTTCGGATATATGGTGCTTGTCGATAAGTATGTCTCTTACTTTTTCGAGTCTTTTTTCGCTAGCAATACATTGTACACCTAAAGACATGATTGCACCAGAAGAATCTTCCAATTCTTTTAAACCACCTTTAATTGCGGTACCTTCCTTAAATATTTCAAGAAAGAAATCAAACTTTTTATCATTGCTATCATCTTCGGAAATAATTGGAACTAAACCGACTTCGTTTGGTAAATAGTATACGATGTCATCTTGTTGATGATCGCCATAAAAAATAATGTTTTCGTGTACTCCTAATGGTTTGGATAAATCTAACATAACTACCAAATATTTTCTGGGATTATTATTTCTAAGAAATCGTTATTTGTTTTAATCCAATCGGATTTATAACGATCTCCACTTTTACTTTTTGCTTTAATTCTATAGGTAAATATATCTTGCGAGGCATCGACAATTTTATGTGTAAATCGCAAGGTTTCTCCTACTTTTAAAAAACGAAGTTTTCCACTGTCATCAGAATTTATTGCAATGTTATTTTTACTATCTTTATATTTAATATGGATGCTTATTTCTTTGATTTCGTATGCTTCAAAATCTGGAGCTTCTATTAATTTGGCTTTTATTAAACGTTCAGGCACAACATTGTCTTTAATCATTAAGATTGGACCTTTGTGATTTTTCCAAGCACCTCTAATAATAGTTCCTTCGTTTGTAATGAGTGTATTTTTGTACTCCAACACTTCTTTTGGAGTATCTAAACTGGTTACAATAGGTAATGTATGGGTCGCTTTATCTTTTGTAAAATTAAATTTTTCGTTTAACCATACTTTTCTTGTGAAATCCCAAATACGTATTTCGGTAATTATTTTAGTATTTTTTTTCCAATCGACCTTACTCATTAATTCTATCGACCATTTATTTTCAAATGGATTTGGAATAAAGAAATTAAAATCGTCGTGATTTGGATAGTCTACTACAAACTCTTTTTCTCCAGCAATGTAATAAATGACTTGTAAATCTATTTTTACAGGATGTAGTTTGCTATAAATCAAAGAAAACAGTTGTTGTTGTTTCTTTTTTTCATCGTCTTTTAATAAAAACGTTTGTGTCAATAGTTTTTTTTCGGTTTCTTTTTCACTAACCGTTATGGTTGTTTCTATTAAATGTGTATGTGTAAATATAGAAGTATCGTCAATTCCAATTTGTAATTTTACATTTTCAAAATATGTCGTTGGATTAAAATAAATAAATTCAGAAGTTGTGTTTTGCCAATCTACTTCCATTGTAGACGGTAATCCTGTACCTTCATTATTTAGATAAATTATCGCCTTATATTTGTAATTATAAGTGTTTTTATGTTGTCTGGTGTAGTTAAAAGTACCTTTTAAAACATCTTCTTTATTAAATACAAAAGTGTGGTTATTTTCTTTTTTTTCATTAGTTTCATCCCAAACTTCACAATCTATTTTGATTGTTTTTATATTACTTATTTTAAAAGTATCTGCTGCTAAATCTACCGTAACAGTTTCTACTCTAAATGGCATATCGTCTAATTTAATCCATTTGAGGTGGTTTTGTAAACCACCAACATTCTGAATCATGCTAGAAAGTAGTGCTTGTGGATAAAAAGGATATTTTTTTACTTTTCGTTCTCTTAAATCTACAATAAGTTCGTTGGTTTGTACTTCTTTATTATTTCTTAAAATATAGTGTGATCCTGGAATCACAGATGCATGTATCATACTTACGGCATTTGCAATTCTATTTTCAATTTTTTTACTTGCACTTAATGGCGGAACTGCTGGTTTAAAAAGCCGTTTTATCGCTTCGGTTTTTAATTCGTTAAGCAATGCTTTTGAAGCGTACTCACTAACATCAGGATCGAGTTCTTCGATTTCCATTTCTACCAAACTGGTTTCTTTTAAATCGTCTAAAGTATTGCTTATTTCTTCTCTAAAAAAGACTAGATTTTTTACTTTCAGATCTTCAAAATGCTTATAAATGCGATCCCATTTTATACGCATCCTAGCTTTAAAAGTTGGTGCAATTCCAAGCATATTTAATTCGTAGTATACATGTCCAGCAATAACATCTTCGTTTAAAGCAGCAACCAAGCGTTTGGCTTCTTCGCCACTTGTTTTTACGACTAAGGCTGCACGATTATCTCCAAATATAGATGGCGAAATTCCAGAACTTATATACCAATCGTTTGGATTTGGTTCTTCTCCTGCCGATGCAATTATCAGATATACTTTTCCATCGGTAACGGTTATTGGATTTAGCTGTTTTGCTTTAATTCCCCATTTTTCTTTAATTTCCAATTTTGCTTTTTCTAAGATTTTATCAGAAACTTTTAAGGATACCTCTAAAGAAAGGCTTGTGTCCATTACTTGATTTATATCTTCGTCTGTACTACTTTCTGGTAAAATAGTATATGCAGAAATTGCAGGACCTTCGGCTTTTTTTACAATAGAAGGTTGTATATTGGCATAATAAAATACTTCTGGATCGGTATCGTCTTTGAATATTGTTAGGTTTCCTACATCTAAAAATGGTGGTTGATAGCTAAGCATAATTTTAGGATTTTACATCTTTAATGATTAAGAATTTTCCTTTTCCTTCTTGATTTTGCACTTCGATTTGATCGCCTTGTTCTGGATAAAGTGTCATGGAATACGTATAGGTATTTTCGGTTTCATTTGTTCTTGGAATAAACCAGTTTAATGGTTTAGTTGCATTCTCTTTATTTAGAAAAAATTGATGATTTATTTTTCGTTTGTCATGTTCGTATTTCATTTCGATTAATGCATTGGCATATTTTTCGCCAATTTTTAATCGACTTACATCAATAGCAACTTGTAGTATTGGTAAGATTAACGTTTGGTCTCCTGAGCTGTCAACCCAACCACTTTTAGAAAATAAATTATCTCCAATTAGTTTGTAGCGATATTTAAAATCTTGCATGTCTTTATTGAGTTGTACTAGTTTTGCAGTTACAGGTTCCCAATCGTCTTCGGCAGACAGGACAACTTTGTCTTCGCTTGTAAATTTATTATCTTCGTCTTTATATTGAAATTCTACGATAATTTTTTTGAGACTTTGATCTGGAGACATCCCTAATTCTACATCTAATTTTAGCGTATCTTCAAACGGATTTGGTGTAAATATATCTGCTGCTTGGTTTTCTGTAAAATAATATTTTTGCATCGGCATTTCAATTACTTTACCATTTTTGCTAAAATATTTTACTGTATATTCTATTGGTGCATCTATATTTTTATATAGCGCTCTCTCCATTATTTTACCTTCTAAATCTTCTGGTTTAAAAATTAAGGAGGTGCTAAAATGATCTGCTCGTCCTTCTTCTTTATAGTTTATATCTACTTGTATATTAAGTACTTTGTTATCTCCAGATAAGGAGCTTAATGTTGCATGAGGTCTAAAATTGGCAACCATTAATCCAACTTTACCAATTTCGATGTTTATTAAACCGTTTGTTTTTTTCGTTGGAAGTGTTAGAGGTTCAGAAACACCTTTAAAGTATACTTCGGAAGTATATTGTACAATAGCATCGTCATTTTTGGGTCTTCTAAAAAACCATTTTTCTTTATTTTTTGTTTTATCAAATAGCCAAGATTTGCTTTTTTCTGCGGAAGGATACTCGGCTGTAACTTTAACTGTAGTTACAAATGGTGCTTCTTCCCATGGTGCATTTACTTGTACAGGAATTTCTACAGTTCCAACAATATCATCTGCTAAATCTACTAGTTTGGTAATGTTCTTTTTATTTTCTTCGGATACATCTTCTAGAAAATCTATAATAGTTGCTTGTGGAGCCATTTTCCATTCTACAACATCACGTTGTGTAAATCGCAATTCTACGAAAGAACTTATTTCTTCTTTCATTATTCCGATCATGGAAGTTTTACGCTCTTCTTCGGTCATTCCATGAATTCTAGATTTGATAATTTCCTTTACTTTGTCTTCAATGAGTTTTATAGCCATGGTTCGCAATTGGCTTACATGTTCATCGGATATTTCGGTAGACCCTTTTTTTATTTCGATGTTTACGAGTCCTTCTTCAGTAAGACTTTCTACAACACTAGATACATCAATACGTTCTACGTCAGAATCGGAACATCCTTCGTCTACATTTTTCCATACACGATCTACTTTTCTTTCTATTTCTGATTTTTGGTGCGATCCTGCCCAAGCTCTAATTTCTAAACTTGGTAGTCGTAATCTAAATTTTAAATCGTATCGTGTACTAATTGCTTTATCTCCTTGCTGTAGTGCTTTGTACCAAATTGCTGCTCCATCTGCACTTAAACGTAAGGCAAATGCTGCATTATTATCGCCAATTAGACTTGCTGCTCCTCCTGCGGAAGACCATCCTATTAAAGAGCCTTCTTTTTCTTCTAATAAACTAACGGTTCCGTCTGTATATTCTAAAGCACCAAAGATTAATTCGCCCACTGGTGGAATATTGTGATCTGGAATTCTATCTTCTCCTCTAGATCTTGCAATTAGGCTCAATCGTTCTTTTTCTAATTTTACAATTTCTCTTCTTCGTTGCTGCTGTACTTTCATGGATTTTAATTTTGCAGCTACTTTCTTTTTTTCTTCTTCAGAGATAGCTAGATTAATATCAAAATTGATATATCCTCCTGCTAATCCTGCTGTGGTTTCGGATGTTCCATTTGCTTTATCTGTCCAGAATAAACCATTAAAAACAGGTGTTTCGCCATCCATTCTAATTTGTGGCGTGGTACGTGCTAAGTAATATAGGTTTGGATTTTCATCGTCTGGAAATGCAATGATATCGTCTAATACTTCTATTTGTGGTAAGGTTGTCATAATTTTAGGTTTATATTTCTGGATAAATTAATAGATGTTCTATACTTGTATTTTCACTATTTTTCCAAACTCCTGGTGCAGATGGTTGTAGTGTAATATTTGTTATTCGATATTCGTATTTTCTATTTTCTTGATTCGTATTTTGAAGCATCTGTTGTACCGTACTTGCCATTTCTAGTACTTGTTTTGGATTTTCTCGATTCAATTTTACAGAAGTAACTTCGCCATTGTCTTTTTTTATTTCAACAATGACTCCTTTAATCTTGTTATAAGGCTCTTTTTCTTCTTCCGACCAATCGTTCCAATTTTCATATAATGGTGACGAAATATGCAATTTCCACATTTGAGAATCTCCTGTTGCATGATCGATTACAGAAGCCATTATTTGTTCTGGATTTATATTTGCTCGCATTCCATATGGTTCACAAACCAAACTATTCCAAACCATATTTTCTACGGAAAGTTCATCAATATCATTTTCATTAATAAAAATGCCTTCTTTTTTTACTGCATTTATTTCTAAAGGCCATTCTATGCCTGTTGTATCTAAACTACTATCTACATCGTAAATAAAATTACCATCTGTAGATAGTAAGGTTAGTTCTACTCCTTCTACGGTTACTGGTATATTTGTTTTGTTGTTTAAATAGAATCCAGATGGAACTGCTCCATTTCCATTATTACTGTTTGGTAAACTCTCTACAGTAATTGGAATATTTTTTAATTTTTTAAAGTTAAGTTCTACATTTATTGGTTTACTACGTTCTACAACAACACCATCTTGGGTTTCTTGTTCTAAGTCAAAATATATTTTTCCGATATTGATACCATTTGTAAGTAATTCTTTTTTAAATACATCGAAAGATTCCAAATTATGATCTGCTGTAATGGTAAATCCTGAAGGTTCTATTTCTCCTAGTGTTTCTGTTATTTTTTGTGTGAATAATACTTTTTCACTTAAGAATCGCTCTTCGACTTTAAAGGATACATTTTGGTAACCTCCTAACACTAAATTATCTACATATTTAATATTTCCATTAGAGATATTATTTAAATCATTCATTAAATCTTTTTTTGCTCTCGGATGAAAATAAGGTTCTACATGAAAGGTCATATTTATACGATATTCTTTAGAGCCATTTTCATTTTCATGTTCGTATAGATTGATATACATTTTTGGTTCTCCTGTTTCTGGATTTACACCAATGCGATATACTTGTGGTAAAAAAAATACTTTATTTGGATCGTTGGTTAATCTAAAATAATAGGAATGACTAGTATTTGGATTCTGAAAATCTATTTTAGTTTCTTGTTGCCATTTGTATTCTTTGGATTCTAATTCGTCGAAAAAACCTTGAAAAATAGTTGCATCATTGCGTTCGTAAGACAAATAGATTTCGTTATTAATTTCTATTTTTTGTGGTTTAGAAACTGTTGGTGTTTTAGGTTTTGTATATAATATTGGTTTTATATGTGTTGCTATCGATGCCATTAACTGCGGATTAAACATTCTAATTGTTTGTAATCGAACAGGTTTTGTACGTTTTAAATAGGTCATACCCATATTTGCTACGCCAATAGTACATATTGTATCAAAGCTATGTTTTTTAATGACTTGTAAAGCTTTATTAGCATTTGTTTTATTCTTGCCAAAATTAAATAGAACTAATTTTTTATCAACAATACACCAATTATTTCTACGATTTTCAATACTTATACTAGATAAAGTAAAAAATTTGCAATTTTCTCCATTCATTTTTCTTGTTGGAGGATTATTACCTGATAAAAAATAAGTAAACTGATTGCCAACACTACATTTTCGATCTAATTTGTGATATTTGATAGTATTTAATGCTTTTATTGCATCTTTTGGTGTTCTAAATTTCATAAAAGGCGTCTTCATTGCTCTCATCAAACCTGCTAATCCAAAAGGAGAATTTCCTTTATAATTGGATAGGATGAGGTTTCCTTTTACGATTAATTTTCGATAATCAAATTTTGTACATACATCTGCTACAAATGCTGGTTTTGGTTTTATAGGTACTGGTTTTGGTTTTACAGGTCTAGCTGCAACTGGCTTTTGAGCTGGTTTTTGCCACCAAATTGCTGCTTTTACCACCAATTTTGAAGTTTTTCCTAAATTAACTAATGCTTCGTAAATTGCTTCTTTATCTTCATTTTTAATAATGGCGTGTGCGTATATGTGTTTTAAAACATTTGCTTGTTGTACTGGACGTGATTGTATAATTTCTAATGGTAATTTTACTTCTCCACTTGTTCCTTCGTATTGAAGTTCTATGGTAACAGTTCTGTAATCTAACGGAATTACATTTTGTTGTGAATGAAATGCTTTTACAATTATATTTAAGTGCAAGTCATCATTATTATCTTTGGTAAATTGAAAACCCTTTTGTCCAGGAACGCCTTTGCTATCGGTATCGGATAATAATTCAAATTTTGGTCGCCCATAATTTTTACCATTATATGCATATATCTTATCCGAAATTGGAGCTTCATTTAAAGTATGTGTTATCTCTGTTGTTATCATCATGGCCTTATAATTGATCATGACGGCTGGCATTACATTAAATTTTAATTTACTCGCAGCGTATATAGCTGTTTTTTTTGGTGGTTTTATATTTTGTGGCATTGTGTTTCTTATTTAAATTTTTATAAATGCATTAAAACTCCATTTTATCCCAGATTAGGCAATGCATAATCTGGGTTTTATAATTTGGATTAATTGTTTTCTGGGACTGTTGGACTATCTACAGTATTTTCATTTTTTGGATTTTCTAAAATAAGAACACCGCCTTTTATTATTTTAGATGCTACATCTACAATTTTTCCATTACCTGCATATTTTAAACTGCATTCGTATTCGGTTCCTCCTGGACTAAAAGAGAGAATTTCGAAAGTTTGCATGTTATTGTTTTCGTCTAAACGTAGACTTTTTTCTTGTAAGTAATTATTTTCGGTATCTTGGTATTTAACGTGTGCATAAACCATTTTCCACTGTGTCCAATCTACCATTCCACCATCAACCATAAGCGATTGTTTGTATCGTTTTAAACTTATTGGAGCAATATCTTCGTCACTTACTGCATCTTTCCATGCAGATGTTTTTACCAAACCATCTGTATATTGTACAAAATAGCGGTATTTGAATTTATTAGTTGCTCTTTCTCGAAGTCGCATACTCCAATCCCAAGTTTCGGAACCTGTAAACCACTTGGAATACTCTTCCGATATTTGGTTGGATTCATCTACATATAAAATTTCTACTTTTGCGGAGGTTACGGTATTGGTATCTATTAATAAGTCAAAGGATGCTTTTACTCTACCTATTAAATTATCATCAATAGATAATACATCTCTTGTATCTGTTTTGTATTCGGTTTCACTTTCGGTACCATCTTGATAGAAATATTTTACTTTATAGCGGTATTTTTTGTCTTTATGTCCATACATAAAGCATTTCCAATTTCCTGAAACATTTTCTTGGCTTAAGCGAATTGTTTTCTTGGTGTCTGGTTTGTTAGGTTCTGCTATATATTCTAAATCTACAACTGCTTCTTTAACCATAGACCAATCTATATCTCCAGCGGTGACTTGTGTGGTAATAAAACCTAATTTGTCATAAGAAACATTTAATACTCTATCGCTTATATTTTCTAGTACAATTGCTGGTGGAGACATGGATGTTCCTCTATACGAAATTTTTGCTTCTGCTTTGTAGAAATCTAAGAGTTCTCCTTTCTCGTTTCTTGCCATACTTGCTCTAAAAGTAAAGACTTCTGTACCATTCTCAAATAAGAAAGATTTTGCATTCTGACGTACTATTCCAGATTTATAATCTTTTTGTTTGTACGAAACATTAACAATTATAGAATGAATATTATCTGCTTCAAAATCTGCATTTACTTTAATTTGTGTTTCCAACATTTGTACTTCAGGACTACTTACATCGATGTATCTTATGGCAGCTTCTCGTTCGCTTTTTGTTAATTGTGCAGCTATGGAACCTTGTGGATTTTTGTAAATGTCAATAACCGCATTTTTCTTAAAATGAAAATAAATATTATTTACTTCGCTTTTTTTAACGTCGTTTTTGAAATAATAATAATGATCTTGATTTTTAATGTGTTTTTCTCTACCAGTTATTCCCATATCAGAATTTGGTTGCACTCCTGTACTTGCAGTTTCTCCTTCTTCGGATTCATTTTCAGAACGACCTATAAATGAAGTTTCAAAAAAAGATTTTACAATAGTTCCAAAAATTAATTCCGTTAGCATTTTCTCTAGGGCATCATTAGCTTCTTTCATTTCATCACTGTTTGGAGCCAAGCCTGAAAAATTGGTAATTTCAACAGTAACAACTTTATTTTTTATCATCTTTTCTACAAGAGAATTAATATCGGTTTTATCGATATCAATATTTTTATCATAAGTAGTTGTACTTGAAGAACTGTGATATGTGATACCCAAAATTTTTCTTTTTCTTGTTCTTGTTCTTGTGCCTTGCTCTATTTCTTTTTTATACGTGTTTTTTTGTTCTTGTAAAAAATCATAAATATCACTAGAGTGACCACTTACTTTAGCTTCCATATTTGGAATAAATGCATTACCAACCAATTCGTAGTGTACGATGGCTTGTAAAGGTGTTTTTTCGACATTTCCATCTTCGTCAGAGAACCCTTTAGACAAAGCATCAAACATAAGTTGCGAACCTTCTACACCAAAAGTGGCATATAATGCTGCCGAATTACTTGCGGTTAACGATGGTTTTACTTCTTCGCTATAACTTTTTGTAAATGTATCTCCAAGTCCTTTTAAGATATTTAATTTTGCAGTTCCACTTTTCCAGTTTGGATATGCAATTTTAGGTTCAATTTTGGTAGTTGGAATTTTACTTTTATATCGTTTATGGTATTTTTTAACAAATGGATGTGATTTTTTATTAAGAATCGTTCTTAAATAATCGGTTGCAATTTTATGCTCCTCTTTCGATAAGGATAAATCTACGGTTACTAGTAATTGTCCTAATTGTGTTTCTACTAAATCTTTATTCGCACTACTTGCATAAGCAATGTCTGCATTTCTAGCAAAAAGACTATAACTCATTGCAGGTTTTCCGTCTTGATCTCTTGCAATTACTGGTGTAGATCGTATTGCATAAAAAGTATCAAATTTTTTATAATGTCTATAAAAATCAATGCTTTGTAGACCTGGAACTGTTATTTTATCTAAATATGAAATCATTGTATTGTTTTTTAAAGGTTATGTTTAGTTTATGGTTGTTATTGGTAGCATTAATGCAGACGAATTTGCTGGTATTACAAAGCTTAAGTCTTCTTGCGATGAACCATCGTTATTAAATATTTTTACTGTGGCATTTAACGCAACGGTTATTGGCATGTCTGGTAGTATTGCGATATCTTCTAATTTTGTTTGATTTAAGAATAGTTCTGCACTTCCTGGAATATCTGGATTGGTACTATTTAGGCTTATTTGTAAGGCTACTATTTTTCCAGAGAATGTTGCTACGCCTAATAGTGTAGAAATTTTTACGGTTCTAAAACCACTATTATCTAAATTGATAAATGGTTGTTCGGTATCGTAATTAATAAAATCGCCTTCTAACAATCGTCCATCGTTTAATACAAAACGGCTTCGTCCTGTCCATGTTCGTGGATCATTTTCTTCGACCAATACTGCAAAAGATTTTGTTGGTATTTCTGGTGTAAGGCTTAATGTTGTTTCTTTTACATCATTATCTGCTGCGGTGTATTTAATATCTATTAACGCTTGTTTAATTATTTTGTGCGAATTGGTTAGGTTAGGAGTAATGCTAAATATTCTTGCAAACGGACGATCTATAATAATTTGTGAATCTTTGATATTTTCTTCTTCAAAAATTAATTTTTCTTCTTTAAAAAAGAATTCTTTACGTAAGAAATAATCGTATTTATTCTCTTCTGGTGGATGAATTAAATATCGTTTTAATTCCGAATTATCTTTGTTTAGAATAGTTGTTCTTCCGTTACCGCCTTTTTCTGGTGCAATAAATACGTGTACAGACTGTATACCATCTTCATGAAATTGTAATTCTCCTGATTGGATTTCTACTGGTATTAATGGCGAATGTGTATCCATATTTATACTTAAATCACGACGTACTTCATCTTCAAAAAGTTGCGAAACAACTTTTGTTTCTGGACTTCCTATTATGGAACCTGTATCGTGAATAAATTCTACTTGATAATCGTAGGTTAATGTGCCGTATTGGTCTACAAAAAACTTGATTTTATCATTTAATTTTAATTTGTCTAGTGTAAAACTGTGTTCGTGTAACCGTTTGGTTTTATCTCCTTCGACACCTTTATATCCATACGAAATATGTACAATTGCTTCTCTAATTTGATATTCTTCAAAATCGAAACTTGCTCTAACTTCCAGTTCTATTTTTTTGAATGGACCATCTCCTAGACGTACTAATTGTAATTGTTTATCTGCATCAAATGCAGTATTAGCGACTGTTAAAGCTCCATTTGGATAGTATTTTAGTGTCTTTGCTTCGGCTTTCTCGAATGTGAATTTTCTTTTTATTTGTTGCGATATTTCTCTTCGTCGTAGGGTATATCCAACTTTTATATCTACTGCAAGTGCTGATTTTGTTTTGCTTTCTTCTGCATCGTCATCGTTATCATTGTTAGTGTTATCTTCATTTTCTTCGGAACTTTCTGGCGGATTTACATCATCGTTTGGGGCATCGTCATCTGTATCGTTATTGTCAGGGTTTTCTTGATCTTCTGCAGATTCTCCATCGTCATCATTATTTTCGTCCTCATTATTTCCGCCCTCATTTTCATCACCCTCATTTTCATCGTTTTCATTCGTATCTTCATTCGTATCTTCATTTGGTCTATCGTTTGGAGTATTGGTACCATCTATGGTATCGTCGTCATCGATTTCATCGCCATCTCCTTCGTCTGTATCTCCATTTCCAGTTGTTGGCGGATTGTCTTGGTCGTCTCCTCCTGGAGGACCATCTGCATCTTCTTCTTCATTTCTAGTACTATTTGCAATACGTTCGTTTATTGCTGCATTATAATCTTCGGATGGAATTGCTGTTGCATTAAAAATTTCTGTTCCCATTAATTTTTTTACCAATGCGATTCCTGTAGGATCATTACCTAGAATATTGGTTTGTGATTCTCCTTCTGCATATACAACTTGTTTTACGGTAATTGCTCCATTACTCATTAATTCTCTAATCATTACATCGACATCTGCACTAGCTGCGATTTTAACATCGCTATTACTATTTTCACTTTTGCTACTACTATTTATGTTGGCATCTAGATTAAATGTATGATTCCAAAAATCTTCGGTTGCTTTAAAGTCTACTGTAATTTCAAGGTTATAAGCTTTCATTACTCCTAAATACCCTAAATCATACACTACTGCAACTTGTGTTTGCCCTTCTTCTTTAAGTAAGTTCCACATAATTTGTGCAGGTTTATTACTTAATCGTGTCGAAAAAACCGCAGTTTGTCTACCTCTTAAAGATGGTTTTGTAGATCCTGCAATGGATATTTGAAAATCATCATTTTCATCATTATTTCCGTCTTTTCCAAACATTACTAATTTTACACTACCTTCTTTAAATGGTACCATCGACAAATTAATAGTATCGCCATACTTAGATTGTAATTCTTCTCTTATGGATTCTAATTTTTCTTCTGTAGGTCCTAATTCTACTTGTAATGTTAAAAAACCACCAACTCTAGATTCGTCATTATCAAAATTTGGACTGTCCCCTTCGAGTATTTCATCGTCTGTATATACCACATATTGAAGTCCTTTTCCGTTATCTGCAATTTTGGCTTTTTCTTCTGGTAAACAGTAAAAATTATTTGCATCTGTATAATCTTGATAAATGATGCATCCTTGAATTATTTCTTGTTTTTCTGTATTTAACATGATTTTATATTTTATTTATGGATTTTTTTAAGTTAAAGGGAGTCCTAAATTTCTAAAAGTTGCAGCTCCTGCATATCCAAATGCGTTTCCGTTACAGGTGTCTTTTTGGAATTGGATTAATGCATTGGCAGTTCCTCTTCCAAAATCACCATCTATTGATGCGTTGTAATATGGATTTCCTGTTCTACTACTTCGTATGTTTTTAAGTCCTGTTTGTAATCGTTTTACGGTATGTCCTGTGGAACCAAATCGTACTTTTACCAAATCGGGATTTGAAGAGTTTGCTTCTGATATATTTTTAATATCTAAACTGTTTAGTAATAAGTATTTAAAATTGTTTTGATCTTCTGCAAAATCATCGTAAGCATTAGAAATAAATTTATCCCAAGCATTCCAACTACCGTTGGTCTGGCTTCTATGTATATATTGTGGCGGACAGCCAACAATTACTTGACATCCATAACTGCTGTAATAATCGGACATACAAAATTCTGGAGAATAATCGTCTCCTCTTATAGACCTTACTCTTGTCGTTCTTGGGTTATTTCTTGCGCAATGGATATTGTCTCCTGGATTTCCTACATGTATATCTGCGGATGGACCATAATTAATAACTGGTTGTCCATTTTGTAAGGTGTAATTAGCTCTTCGCAAAGTTATGCTACCATTAAGTCGAAGTGCTCTATGTGGTTGGTAACCAGAATTGCTTCTTGGATGTTGTCCTTTTACATAATTATAAAAACCTGGTTGCATACAATTAAATTGATGCTTTCTTTTTCGATTTCTTTGTATTACCTTAAGGTTTGGTACTGTACTCGCTGGAAAAACAGCTACTTTTTTTGTTGCTGGTAGCCATTGTCCTATAACGCAACGAGGATAGTAATAATTTACATCTACGCGTTGTAATAAATGTTCGTTTTCAAACTCTATATGATTGGAATAATCTAATAAACAGACGTTGTTTTCTGCTGGGAGTGCTCCTCTAATTGCAAAAAGAATCATTTCATTTTCTCTTCCTTTGATGGAAAAATTATTGAATTCACAAACCCTTCTTAGGATGGCATCCGATATTTTAAAAGTATTTTGTTGTGGCATTTTATTGTTTGTTTTCGTGATTAGATATTTTTGTGATTAAGTTTTTTCTTGTTGTTGCACCAAAAACACCATCGATAGTAATGTTTATTGTAGATTGAAATAGTTTGAGTGCAGCTTCTGTCTTAGCACCAAAGATTCCATCTGAGGTTCCTGGATTAAATCCACATAATTTTAAACCTTCTTGAAGATTAACTACATCTCTACCAGTATCTCCTTTGCTTAATACATTTGTACTTAGCATTAATTTTCTTACTGGTCTAAGTCTTCTAAAACCTAATAGTTGGTTTGCTGCGTATGCTGTTTGACTTACTTGATTGTTTTGGTTTCCTCCAAGGGTGTATATTCTTGAATGATCTTGTGAATATCCCATAAATACGCCAACATGACCTTTGTACGAATTGATGCTATCTCTCCAAAAAATGACAATATCGCCTGGTTCTGGATTTGAAACTGGTAGTCCAACATTTAACCATGATCTTGCGTTTCCTAAATTGGATGTTTCGAGGTTAGATTTTTTTGCAATCCAGTTCATAAAAAAACTACACCAAGGAGTTTCATCGTCGTTTACATAGGTAAAACCAGCTTCTTTTGCATAGTTAACTATTTTTGGATTGTGCTGTGGTCCAGGAATCTCTTTGGTGCCAATTTCTCGAGATGCGACATTAATTAGTGTGCTCATAATTTGAAATATTTACGTATGTTTTCGGCAAAATTAATACGTATCACAATAAAATATATCAGGAAAATTCCCCCTTTTTACATGGTGATTTTCCCCTTTTTTTTATGGGGAATTTCCCTTTTTTATATGGGTAATTTTCCCCTTTTTTAAATAAATAGAAAAGGATAAGGTGTTTAAAAATCTGCGATAGAATATGCTATGTATACCATTCATTTTATTCATAATTCCTTGAATAATTTAGTTTACACGATATTTTTCTTAAAAGATGGGTAACAAATTAACAATGTTAAACCATATAGGTATATAAAATGGTGTATCCTGAAAAACCAATACAATAGAGTAAGGAGAAATTAATAAATTTATTAAAAATGAAAAAAATTATTATTAAATTAGTAATGGTTTTACTATGTGTTTCGAGTTTTGCGCAAGAAAGTAACCAAATTTGGATTCATCCTCCAGAAAACTTAACTACAAATCAAGCTTCAGATTTTATTAAAGATTATTTGGGACTTTCAAATCTAAGTTCTTTTGTTAAAATAAAAACAGAAATAGATGAACTTGGTATTACTCATGAGCATTATCAGTATTATTACAATAATGTTAAGGTAGATATCGGAACATTTAAAGTACATTCTAAACGAAGAATTGTTGACCTTATGAATGGCGAAATGATAAAACTAAAAAGAATCAACACCAAACCAAAAATTACAATAGAAAAGGCTTATTCAATTGCTACGTCTAAAGTCACAAATACCGAACAACAGGTTTCTAAAAATACTAGATTAGGAGAACTGGTTATTGCAGAAAATCAATTTGGAAATTATGAATTGGCTTATAAGATGGATATTCGATCTTTTAGACCGTTAAAGAGAGAATGGGTTTATGTAAGTGCTATAACGGGTAGAATTATTGATAGAGAAAGTAGAATACATGAAACAAATGTTCCTGCTAATGGAAATAGCTTATATAACGGATCGGTTAGTTTTACTGCCGATGATACAGGAAGTAATTTTAGATTAAGACAAACTCAAAGTGGTAATGGTATTAACACTTTTGATATGAATAATGGTACAAATTATGGAAGTGCTGTTGATGTGAATAGTGGAACAACTTTCTTTAATGGAAATGAAATAGCTGTCCAAGCACATTGGGGAGCCGAACAAACATATAATTACTATAATAATACATACGGACGTAATTCTTACGATAATAGTGGAGCAGTAATTAACTCTTATGTAAGTTACGGAGCAGGAGTAGTAAATGCATTTTGGGATGGAAGTAGAATGACTTATGGCGATGGTAATGGTACTACACATGCTCCTCTTGTCGCTTTAGATATTGTTGGACATGAAATAACACATGCCGTAACAGAGCACACAGCAAATTTAAAGTACAAAAGAGAATCAGGAGCATTAAACGAATCTTTTTCGGATATTTTTGGAGAATGTATCGAAAATTTTGCTACTGGTACAAATAATTGGCGAATGGGAACAGATATAGGTCTTTCTGGAACAGATGGAGCATTGCGTTCTATGCTAAATCCAAATGAATTTAACCAACCAGATACTTACAAAGGCGATAATTGGGCTTCTACTTTTTTTGCAACCAATTCAAATGATCATGGAGGAGTACATACCAATTCAGGCGTACAAAATAAATGGTTTTATATATTAACTACGGGAGAATCTGGAACTAACGATAATGGAGATTCGTATAATGTTGCTGGAATTGGATTAGATAAAGCGGAAGAAATTGCTTATCGTAATCTTAGTGTATATCTTTCAAAAAAATCAAAATATAAAGATGCTAGAAATGGAGCAATTCAAGCTGCAATAGATTTATTTGGTAATTGCTCGGATGAAGTAATTGCTACTACCAATGCTTGGTATGCAGTAGGAGTTGGAGATGCTTTTGATAATTATAGTTCCGCAGGAACAGCAGAGATAAAAACGTATAAATTTAAACCAAACGAACTTTTTGTAAGTATCAATACGTATGGAGGAAGTTTTCTTCTAAAAATAAAAAATAATGGTGGTTCTGGACAAAATATGTATGCTATTAATTTTTCGGGAGTTACTTTTGAAAGTGTAGATGGCTATTCGTATTTATTAGGACAACAAAGATTTCAAACTAGAATTAAAGATATTATTTATGAGCAAGGAAATACGATTATCGCTTTTAAAAATGGAAAGATGCTAAAAATAAGTGGAACAGGAGGTTCTGGTTATAATATGTTTGCAGTAACAGAAACTGCAGGTGGTTTTGAAACAGTTCCAGGATATAGTTATAGATTGGGAGATGCCAAATTTAATGGAAATATTACAAAAGTTTTATATGCAAATAACAATTTGATTGTTGCTTTTAACAACGGAAAAATTCTTAAAATAAATGGATTAGGCGGAACAGGACACAATATGTTTGCAGTAACAGAAACTGCAGGTGGTTTTGAAACAGTTCCAGGATATAGTTATAGAATAGGAGATGCAAAATTTAGTGGAAGCATTACCAACGCGATATTTGCAAATAATAAACTCGTACTAGGATTTAATAATGGAAAGATTCTTAAAATAAATGGTACAGGTGGCTCAGGACATAATATGTTTGCAGTAACAGAAACTGCTGGCGGATTTGAAACAATACCTGGATATAGTTATCGAATAGGTGATGCAAAATTTAGTGCATCAATATATGAACTAGGATATTTTGATAATAAACTTGTTTTAGGATTTCTTAATGGAAAAATATTAAAGATAAATGGTACAGGTGGTACAGGACATAATATGTTTGCAGTAACAGAAACTGCTGGTGGTTTTGAAACAATTCCTGGATATAGTTATCGAATAGGAGATGCAAAATTTAGTGGTATACTAACGAAACTTGCTCATGCAAACAATAAACTTCTGTTAGGATTTAGTAATGGAAAAATTCTTAAAGTAAATGGATTGGGAGGTACAGGACATAATATGTTTGCAGTAACAGAAACTGCTGGCGGATTTGAAACTGTACCTGGATATAGTTATCGAATAGGTAATGCTAAAATTAATGGAATTATAACCGATTTAGATTATATCTCTGGCTCTAATATTCTTATGGTTTCTACGTCTGCTGGTAATAGTCTTAAAATTAATGGACTTGGAGGTAGCGGTCATAACATGTTTGCACTTAGAGCAACAACTTGTCAGAATGCTTACATTGGATTGCCAGGATATAATTACTATATTGGATTTCAATAATTTAGAGGTCTTCCTTTATTTTTAAGAGGTCAAAGTACTGAGAGTGAAGATGGTTTGCTAGAAGGATTAAAAACAGAAGAGGAAAAACAAGAAGTAAGTGATATTACAGTTTATCCAAATCCAACTAATGGTATTGTAAACATTAGTTTACCTCAAGATGCCAAATATAAAGGCATAGAAATATATAGTGTTATGGGAAGAATTGTACACAAAGAAGATGCTAAAAAAGACAGACTAAATATTGCAATAAACCTTAGCAATAATAAAAGAGGATTGTATTTTATTAAAGTTAAATTTGATGATTATGTAATCACTAAAAAAATTATTCTAAAATAAGATATTTTCTATAATTACGATTTGAGACTGCCAGAAAAGGCAGTCTTTTCTTGTTAAGTATATAGTTGTTTTTTATGTAATAGCCTATAAAAAAGGTTAATTAATCTTCCAGTTTTTTAATTATTTCTATTGCTTTTTGATAGTTGTAATTTTGCTTGTTTTGAGTGATTGTTGCTAATAGTTCTTTCGTTTTTTGTGTGTCTTTTTGTTTTAAGTAAATTAGCATTTTATACCAATACCCTTTAGAATTATCTATAGCGTTAGATGCAATAAGTTTATCAAAAATTTCGATGGCTTTTTTGTATTTGTTTAGTTGGAAATACGACGCTCCTAAATAAATTAATTCGTGTGTATTTTGTTCTTTATCAATTAATAAATCAATAATTTTAGTATATGCTTTCTTATTATAATATGTTTCTATATTAATAGTTTGATTATCACTTTTTTCAATTTTTGATGGTAAATCATTCCAGGTATTATATTCTTTATAGAGAGTTGTATTTGAGGTGTTTAAAAAAGTAGATAATCCAATTAATAAGACAAGTGTAGCTGCTATAGCTGTAATATAATACAAACGTTTTTTAGGCATTTTTTTGCGATTACGTTCTTTAAAATACTGATTACTAGTTGTATTTATATTTTTTGAAATGTTTTGAAATGTTTCACTTTTTAATAACGCTTTGGTTTCTTTGAATGTGGCGTTTTCTAAATCACTTTCTTTAAATGTCGTTGTTTGTTCTTTATTTAAGGTATTATTTAGTGAAATATGTAAATTTAATTCGTCTCTTAAATGCACATCATTTTTTAATCGTTTTTCGAATAAAGCACGATTATTTTTAGACATTTCATTTTGTAGATATGCTTCAATTTCTTGATGTATTTCTTTTTGTTTTTTCATTGTCTTAGTTTATTATAACGGCAATCTAATTTTATTAATTTGATGAGTTTTGTTTTACATTTAAAAACACGTTGCCTAACTGTATTTATTGATTTGTAAGAGAACTCTTCTACAATTTCTTGATAACTCATTCCGTTAAAATAATTACCTAAAATTTCTTTACAATTATTAGACAATTCTTGAAATTTTTCTTGATAAAAATCCATACGTTGTTGTTCTAAAATAGACAAAATTAGATTCGTTTCTCTATCCATAGGTATAATAATATCATCTTTCATTACCCTTTTTTTTGTTAAAAAATTGCGCCAAATATTTTTACATGCAGTAAATAGGTATGCTTCAAAAGAATTAATAGACAAAGGCTTCTCTTTGTGTTTTAAGATTAAATATAATAATGCATCATGAAATACATCTTGGGCATCTTGTTGCTTTCCATTATTTTGTAAAACGAATCTTTCAATTTTAGGGTAGAATTTTTTATAGATTTCTAAAGTTATCTTATTGTTTTGTTCTATAAGAGCATTTAAGTATTTCTCACTTTCTGTCATACAATTGGTTGTAATTTCAAAAATAAATAAAAAAAGATAATTTATTGGGTAACAAAAGTAAAATATATCTATTATATTATAGTAACTTTTACCGTTAATTAATTTTGAACCCCTAAAAACTAATAATTATGAAACACATTAAAGCATTTATTTTAACCATTCTTAGTATCACTTTTTTATCGTGTGATACCGATTATGAGAATACCTTTCAAGAAATAGATACCGTACATTTAAACTCCCAAAAAGCACAAAACTGTACTATATGTCCAACCTTGACACCTGTTAATATTCCTGTTTTTTCTAAAAATGAATTAATTATTCAGTATGCACAGGAATTATCTGAAAATCAAAAAAATTATTTACGAACGTCATATAATGAGAGTGATCCAATTGAATCTTTTGAAGTTTGTATGTATTGTGATGGTACTATTGAGAAATGGACTTATGGTCCAAGTATAGATTTAGAACATAAAAAAGCGTCTATTAGATCCCGAAAAAAATCAAAGCCAGAAGGTCTTATAAATGTAGATACAGAATTTACTTTTACGATGGAAAATGAAAGTCTAGCTTCATCATCTACCACAAGTACAACTAATTATTTTCCTTATATTTCTAATAATAATAATGATGTTGTTATTGCCGTTTTAGATTCTGGAATCGATTATAATTATCCGTATTTTGTATCTCCGTATTTATATAATTCTAGTATTGCAAGTCCATTTTATCCATCAGGATCTGGTTGGAATTTTATAACAAATACAGATGGTTTTTTAGACGATTACAACTTAAAACATGGTACAAAAGTTAGTTATATAATAAATAAAACATTGGATAACTTAGGAGTAAATCATCAAATTTTACCAATTAAAGTTTCTAGTTCGAATGGTTCTGCTTCTTATTTTAAAATACTATGTGGTATAAATTTTACATCCAATAAAGCCAATATTGTACAAATGAGTTTTGGTTGGTATGGAGAAGACGAGGATAATGATATATTTAAAGATTTAATACATCGTAATAGCAATATCTTATATGTTACTTCGGCAGGAAATAATGCTACAAATACAGATGAAAAATACCACTTTCCTTCAGGATTTGAATACAATAATATTTTATCTATAGCTGCAATTAATACTGCAAAAACAGATATTGCTTTATTCTCAAATTATGGAGAAGAAACGGTAGATTTTTATGCTCCAGGAGAAAACATAGCCTTTCCAGTTTCAAGTACGTTTACAGATTCTATTTCAGGAACATCTTTTGCAGCACCTTATGTCTCAGCAATCGCAGCTAAAATTCTAAATACAAATAGGACATTAACACCTTCGCAATTAGAAAATAGATTAATATTATATGGCGCGCCACTTCATGCTTCAAATCCATTAATAAGAACCAAACACGAAATAATAATTAATTAGTTATTTCAAAACAGACACATAAAGCAAGAGAATTTTGTAGTCAGTTCGAGTGATTTTACGAAGAACGAGTAAAAAAGTATCGAGAACAGGCTGTAAATTACTTATTTATAAAGTTATTCTTGACTTGATACCAACTCAACATCAAAATAGTACAAATCTATTTAGCGCATTTTGAAATTGAATTAGTATGATACTCTTTTTTAGTAATTATTATTTGAACCAAAAATACTTTTAAAGGTCAATGATAATTGCTTATACAAACTGTCCTTTATTAATCGGAGTTCTACCTAAACTATAATTATAAGTTTAGGTAGAACTCCAGTTATTACTAAAATATCTTAACGTTTCTTTGCTTTATATTTTACTATGGCAAATTTTTTATATTTTAGTAAAATAGTACTAATAAACTAGATTAATTTTAAATGCGATTTGAATTACATAAACTTCGATACTTTTTCTTCGTGCTTATTTCTGTTTTGTGTCAAGCACAAAAAGAAAATTTAAACACATCAATAATTGATATTATTGTTGCGGATACCACAGACACGAATGCAATTAAAATAAAAAAATTAAAGGACTTATTACCAAATCAAAAAAAGGTTTCTGCATCAGAAAATATAGGATATTTATACCATAAATTAGGATTAATTTATTTTGAAATTGAAGACTATGAAAAAGCGATTACTGCAACAAAAAAAGCAGTACAAAATCGAGAGCAGATAAAAGAAATAGATACTAAAAAATTAAACAAAAGTTTATTAAACATCTCATTGTATTATAGTTACTTGAATAATTTTGATAAAAGTAAAAGCTACTTAGAAAAAATTATTAATAATAAAGCTATAAATAAATATACATTTAAGGCGTATTTAGATTTAGGAGAGTTATATGCAGAAAATGGCGATTATTATAGTTCTTTAGAGACGTATAAGGCAGCAGAAGTATTTTCTAAAAAAAATAGTAATTACGACATTTTATTAAAATCTCATTTAGGAAGTATTTATGTATATTCAGAATTAGACAATCCACGAAAAGATTTTGATAAAATAATTTTTCATAAAAATGAAATAGAAAAATGGCAAAATAAATCACCAAAAACAGATATTGCATCCATGTATAATAACTTAGGGAATATTTATGAATCGCTTGGTAATAAAACAAAATCATTACAACTTTATAGCGAAGCAATAACGTATTATAAAAAAGAAAATTTAATTACTGAATTGAGTAAAGTATTTACAAATATCGCTATAATTTATGCAAAAGACTCCAAAATTAAAATTGCGAATAGTTATTTTGAAAAAGCCATCAATAAAACAGATAATTTAGAAGTGAAATCTTTAATATTTAATAATCAAGGATATTATTTACAAACCGATAATCCAATAGATAAACTTGTATATTACCAAAAGGCATTACAATGTTTGTTTGATGACAAAAACAATAAAAATTTAGATTACCTTCCATCATTAGCAATTCTTAAAAAATCATCTTATCGATTAACTGCTTTGTATTATTTAATGGATATGACTGAAGTTTGGGTTGCTGCCTATGAAAAAAACAGAAATAAAGAGTATCTTCTAAAAGCAGAGCAAAATATTAAATTAATAGACCAATTAGTGTCTTATATACGATTTGAAAGTGATGCAGAAAAATCCAAATTATTTTGGATTAATAAAGGAGTAAACATTTATATGCTAGGAGTAACAGTTTGTTATTTTTTAGACGATATAGAAAAAGCATTCTATTATATGGAAAAAAATAAATCCCTTTTGTTACTAGAGAACTTAAACGAATTAGAAGAGAATAATACAGATTCTAGTTCTTTTAAAATGAAACAGCCAGAAATTATATCTTTACAAAAATGTATAGACAAACATGTTTCCAACACATCAAATTTTGTAGAATATATATTAAATGATAAACATGGATTTGGCATATTTTGTAGTGCGACTAAAAATTATTTTTTTGAAATACCAGAAATTAACGTATTACTTACAGATGTAAAAAAAATAAAAAAGATGTGTAGTAAATCTTTTGAAACAAAAGAAGATTTTAAAACATATGCGAATATATCCAATACCGTTTTAAAAAAAATATTCCCTTTTAAAAATGCATTAAATACTATTTTAAATAAAAAATTGATAATAGTACCAGATTATCAACTTCAAAATTTTCCATTTGAAGCACTGAGTATAAAATCAAAAACAGAGAATTTTAAAGAGAATTATTTAATTCAGAATGTTGAAATATCATATTTGCAATCCGCATCCGTTTATGAAAAAATAAATCAAAGACAACGGAAAACAAAAAAAGAATTATTAGGTGTTGCTATTGGCACTTTTAAATCAGAAGCATTAACACCTTTACCAAATAGTATAAGAGATATGGAGCAAATTTCCAGATTCTATCCAAGTACATTATTACTACAAAGAAAAGCAACAAAATCTTCTTTTTTAACAAAAATTCAGGATTATAAAATTTTGCACTTAAATACACATGCAGGATTAGATACCATAAATAAAGAACCATGGATTAGCTTTTGGGATGAAAAATTGTATTTAAAAGAACTTTATGGAAAAACAAATCAAGCAGATTTAGTACTATTAGATGCATGTAAAAGTGCCTCAGGAACCTTAGAAATAGGAGAAGGTATTATGAGTCTGTCAAGAGGATTTTTCCATAATGGCGCAAAAAGTGTTATTGCAACGCAATGGAATGCCAACGAAAAATCGAACGCTAAAATTTTATATCAATTTTATAAAAATTTAAAAGCAGGTAAATCAAAGTCACAAGCATTATATCAAGCAAAACTAAATTATTTAAAAAATCATCAACTGTCCGAAACATCGCCATATTTTTGGGCATCTTTAATCTTAACAGGCGATTCAGGAAAAATAGAAATAGATAATACATCAAATCTTTGGATTTATACCGCCGCTTTTTTAATATTAATTCTGATTATTATTCTAAAAAAAACCTTTTTTTAATCTTTTGGGTAATGAAATTTAAAATTACTTACTCCTTTATATACGCGCTTATATAATGGTGTAACCCGAAAAACCAATGTAATAGAGTAGGGAAACTTAAATTTATTTATGATGAAAAAAATATTCACATTATTTATATTACTAATTTCAACGATTACATTTTCACAAGCAAATTCTCAAAATCCCATTATTGATAAAGGGAGTTGTATCGATTGTATACATGGTAATGATATTTTTAATAAAGCAGTTAATAATACTAATTTCAATACTTCACATGGTTCTCCTACATATAATACTACAAATTCTAGTGTTTGGATATGGAGTTATGGTAACCAAGGAGAAGGTGTTTTTTCAAGTTTTAATTTTAAAAAAGGCAAAGCGTATTGTATTGAAATAGAATTCAAATTATCAAGACAACCAAATGGAGGTGCAATAAATCCAAATGCTGCGTTTCTTGTTAGAGCAGCAAATGGCTTAGCTCATAATCCTTCAGCACTTGGAGCACCTATACCATCAAACACATCTGAGAATATATTTTCATATAGATATTTAGGTGGAGGGTTTAATTTAAATCAAAAATATATTTTTCGTAAAGATTATACACCTACAAATAATTACTCTCAAATATGGTTTTATCCATTTAGTGCAACAGTACCTCAAGTTAATTTTCAATTATTTAGAGTTAAAATTACAGAGAAACAACCAATAGCAAGATCTAAATTTAAGTGTTCAAGAGGAACCATTATAAAACCATCAAAATATGGACCAAAAGAAGTTACAGAATTATGTTTGTTAGATGATTTATTAGTAGATGGATCCGCAAGTACTTGTGAGGATGACTATTTCATACATTTATCAGAATTTAATTTAGGATCTTGGACAAATGGTACTATTTTACATCAAGGTTGGGTTTCAGGACAAGCACCAAATAATATTAAAATTACAGATTATATTCCGAGAGGTTATCAATTACGACCAGGAAAAATTTATAAATTTAGTTTAGGTGTAGGATATCCATGGAATGCAACAGAAATGTATTTTACCATAGTATGTTGTGATAAACCATGTGTAAATGAGGCAACTCAAGACGATCAAAGTGGCGATGTATTAGGTAATGGAGGAGGCGTATCGAATGCAGGAAGACCGACTATTGCGATACATCCAAATCCAACAGAAGACAAAGTAACATTCGATTTTAGTTCTTTTAATAGTGTAGAAGGTATCGATTTACAAATATCAGACGACATGGGTAGAGAAATGCATAGACAGAAAATAGATGTAAAAAAGTACACAATGAGTGTAAGAAAATGGGATTCTGGAATATACAATTGTAAATTTATTATTGAAGGAGAAACGTATTATTCGAAAATAATTAAAAAATAATTTTCTTTTGAATAATATTTAAAAACCACCAAAATTTGGTGGTTTTTTTATGAATTTAAAAGGGAGATGTATTAAGTAAGATTTTGTTGTACTAATTTAATTTTAAGTGAAGTAGCATGAGAAAAGATAAAGAGTTTATGGCTTATTTAGATACTCTTATTCAATAATAATTATTGGAATAAAAAAAACTTGTACGAATTGCATAATATTCTATATCTTTATCAAAAAAAACTATGTTAACAAAAGTCTATGGCTCCGCCGTTTTTGGTGTAGAAGCTACTACCATAACCATTGAAGTAAATATTGATAAAGGAATTGCTTACCATCTCGTAGGATTGCCAGATAATGCCATAAAAGAAAGTTCTTATCGTATTTCGGCAGCATTAAAGAATAATGGCTACAAACTACCAGGAAAAAAGATTACTATTAATATGGCGCCAGCAGATATGCGTAAAGAAGGATCCGCTTACGATTTAACCATTGCAATGGGAATTTTATCAGCATCACATCAAGTAAAAACGCCAAATATAGAAACGTATATAATTATGGGAGAATTATCTCTTGATGGAAGCTTACAACCAATAAAAGGAGCATTGCCAATAGCAATAAAAGCAAAAGAAGAAGGATTTAAAGGTTTTTTTCTGCCACAACAAAATGCAAAAGAAGCAGCAATAGTTACAGGATTAGATGTCTATCCAATAAATAACATAAAAGAAATAATTAATTTTTTTGAAGAAAAATCTACCATAAAACCATTAGTAATTGATACAAAAAAAGAATTTCAAGGTAAATTAGAACATCCAGAATTTGATTTTGCCGATGTAAAAGGGCAAGAATCTATAAAACGATGTATGGAAATTGCAGCTGCTGGAGGACATAATATTATACTTATTGGACCTCCAGGATCAGGAAAAACCATGTTGGCAAAACGATTACCAACCATATTGCCGCCAATGTCTTTACGCGAAGCATTAGAAACAACAAAAATACATTCTGTCGTTGGTCGTATAAAAGCAAATGCAGGATTAATGACAGAGCGCCCATTTCGTTCGCCACATCATACTATTTCCGATGTAGCCTTGGTTGGAGGAGGAGCATATCCACAACCAGGAGAAATATCCTTATCGCACAATGGTGTTCTTTTTTTAGATGAATTGCCAGAATTTAAACGTACCGTTTTAGAAGTAATGCGACAACCATTAGAAGATAGAGAAGTAACTATTTCAAGAGCACGATTTACAGTTACCTATCCAAGTAGCTTTATGTTGGTAGCAAGTATGAATCCAAGTCCGAGTGGCTATTTTGTAGATTCCGATAATCCGTTAGCGTCCTCGCCGCAAGAAATGCAACGTTATTTGGCAAAAATATCAGGACCTTTACTAGATAGAATAGATATTCATATCGAAGTACAACCAGTACCTTTTGAAAAATTAAGTGAAGAACGTAGAGGAGAAGTAAGTGCAGAAATTCGTAAGCGAGTTACCAAAGGAAGATTAATACAAACAGCACGATTTAAAGAAAATCAAACCATTCATTATAATGCACAGATGAACGTAAAACAAATTAGAGAATACTGTAAATTAAGTAAAATATCCTTAGATTTGTTAAAAACCGCAATGGAACGTTTAAATTTATCGGCAAGAGCATACGATAGAATATTAAAAGTATCGAGAACAATTGCAGATTTAGAAGGAATAAAAAACATACAATCACACCATATTACCGAAGCCATTCAATATCGTAGTTTGGATAGAGAAGGATGGTTGGGATAGTTTTAAGAAAATGTAATATTATAATTATGAAAAAAAATATTTTATTATTTAGTCTGTGGATAATTTTTACATCTTGTAATGAGAAAAAAGAACAGCCAATAAAAGTTCAAAGGCATAAAATAGAATTTTCAAAAAAAGTGGTAAATCAATTAATGCAATTGCCATTACATTGTGTAGAAACAGAATATCCAAATAAATTAAGCCAAGTAATAGGAGATAAAACCTATTTAAAAACACCAAAAGAGTTGCATCCAACATTTTATGGCTGTTTTGATTGGCATTCTTCCGTACACGGACATTGGTCTTTGGTAAAGTTATTGAAAGATAATCCAGATTTAGAAAAATTTAGCGAAGTAATAGCTTTGTTAAAGAAAAATATAAGCAAAGAAAATATATTAACCGAAATCACTTATTTTGATGATAAGTACAATAAAAATTACGAACGGACTTACGGATGGTCTTGGTTATTAAAATTAGCATTAGAATTACATACTTGGCAAAATAAGGATGCACGAATTTTAGAAGAAAACTTACAACCATTAACAGATTTGATAGTAGCTAAATATATAGAGTTTCTCCCAAAATTAAATTATCCGATACGAGTAGGAACACATACAAATACAGCTTTTGGATTGGTGTTTGCTTACGATTATGCAAAAGAAACAAACAATATAGACTTATGGAAGGTAATTTCTAAAAGAGCAAAATATTTTTATAAGAATGATGTAGATTGTCCGATGAAATGGGAGCCAAGCGGAACCGATTTTTTATCGCCATGCCTAGAAGAAGCAGCACTAATGAAACGAGTTTTAAATAAAGTAGCATTTAAAAACTGGTTACAGTATTTTCTGCCAGATTTATTCGATAAAAATTATGAATTGGAAGTAGGAATTGTAAGTGACAGAACAGACGGGCATTTAGTACATTTAGACGGATTAAATTTTTCAAGAGCTTGGTGTTTAAACGAAATCGCTAGAGATTTACCAGAATTGAATCATCTAAAGAAAAATGCCAATACACATATTAATTATTCGTTGCCGAATTTAATTGAAGATTCTTATGAAGGAGGACATTGGTTAGCATCTTTTGCAATTTATGCTTTAGATTCCCAATAGAAAGAATAGAATAAACAAGAAAACCACCTCTAAATAAATAGAAAGTGGTTTTCAAAACAACTTAATAATAATCAACAAAAATGTTGATAGCTTTAACCAATTAAAGAATAAGTTGAAATATTATTTCTAGAAACAATATTTATTTTCGGAAGAAACTTTATCCGCAATGATGTTTCTTAGTTCTACAATATTTGGCATGTTTGTGTATTTTATATAGCGTTTTAATCCCATAAGCATCATGCGTTGTTCATCGCCTTCAGCAAAAGAAATAATAGAGTGTTTTCCAGCCGTTTCAATAACATCTATCGCATAAAATAAGTTTAATTTTGCCATAGCGATTTGCTCTTTTACTTTGTCTTCACCTTCTTTTTTTGCTAATTTTTCAGCTCTTAATATAGCAGATTCCGCCATGTATATTTGGATTAATATATCCGAACAAGCCATCATTAATTGTTGGTGTTTGTCTACTTCGGTACCATATTTTTGTAAGATGGCACCAGCAACCATTAAAAATAGTTTTTTGAGGTTAGCAATAATATTTTTTTCTTCTGAAAATAATATAGAATAATCTGGCATATCAAAAGACGGAATACTAGTTAATTCATTTGCAACGGCAGTAGCAGGACCTAATAAGTCTACATGTCCTTTCATTGCTTTTTTGATTAACATTCCGATACTTAACATTCTATTAATTTCGTTCGTACCTTCATAAATTCTCGCTATACGAGCATCTCTCCAAGCAGATTCGATAGGTGTTTCTTCGGAGAATCCCATACCTCCAAAAATTTGAATACCTTCATCTGTACATTTTTGTGCATGTTCAGATACTGCTACTTTTAGAATAGAACATTCAATTGCATATTCTTCCACACCTTTTAATTCTGCTTGTTGGTGTGTGTCTTTACCATTATTTTGGCGTAATGTAATTCGATCTTCAATATTTTTGGCAGCTCTATATGTAGCAGATTCTCCAACCCAACAATTGGTTGTTATTTCTGCGATTTTTTGTTTTATTGCTCCAAATTCTGCAATTGGTGTTTTAAATTGTACACGTTCTGTAGCGTACTTTACAGATTCTGTAATAACTCTACGTTGTGCATCTAAACAAGCTGCTGCTAATTTTATGCGACCAACATTTAGGGAGTTCATTGCGATTTTAAAACCATTTCCTCTAGTAGATAGCATGTTTTCTACAGGAACTTTTGTATCGTTAAAGAATACTTGTCTTGTAGAAGAAGCACGAATACCTAATTTATGTTCTTCTTCGCCTAAAGTAATTCCATTTGGATTTTCTTTATCGTATTCTACAATAAAACCAGTAATGTATTTGTCGTCTTCAATACGAGCAAAAACAATCATTAAATTACAAAAACCAGCGTTTGAAATCCACATTTTTTGTCCAGTAATACTATAATATTTACCATCTTCAGATAAAACAGCTTTGGTTTTACCAGAGTTAGCATCACTACCAGCACTAGGTTCTGTAAGACAATATGAACCAAACCATTCGCCACTAGCCAATTTAGGAACGTATTTCTTTTTTTGTTCTTCGGTACCATATAATGTAATTGGCATCGTTCCAATTCCAGTATGTGCACCAAAAGCAGTACTAAACGAACCAGTTGCACCAGAAATATAATCGCAAACTAATACCGTATCCACAAAACCAAGTCCCATTCCTTCATATTCTTCGGGAACAGAGATACTTAAAAAGCCCATTTCGCCAGCTTGACGCATACAAGATTCTGTTAAAGCGTAATCTTTTTGCTCAAATCGTGCTTTGTTTGGCCAAATTTCACGATCTACAAATTCCGTTACAGAATCTTTCATCATTTTTTGGTCTTCGTTAAAATCTTCGGGAGTGAATATGTCTTCACAATCTATTGCTTTTACAAGAAATTGTCCTCCTCTTAGTAAATCTTTATTGTCGCTCATTTTGTTTTAATTTGAAAAGAGAGAAGAGAGAAGAGAAAAATAGATTTGGCTTATTATTTTAGCCATTATTTTCTAAACGATGTCTTCTTATCTTTTTGGGTTAATTTTTATTTTTTTTAGGTTTCATTATTAATATATTTTTTATGATTTGCTATCAAAAGCAGCCTACCTAATTCAAAAGGAGAACCAAGTAAAATAGCTATATAGTGATAAAAATATCCATTTTGCAGAACCTTCCACAATATTTGATGGAATTGAAATAAAACACGCATTTATTTGAGAATTAATGTCGTATTTCTCGTGTTTAGAAAAATTTTGCAATAAATCGGAGATGTCATTACAAATTCTCAAACCCAATTTATGTATTTTAAGATTTTTATTAGGTCTTTTCTTTACCAAACGCTCTATTCTCTTTTTATCTTCTCTTATTTAAGCAACTCATAAACTCCAGCTGCACCTTGACCAGTACCAACACACATGGTAACAATCCCATATTTGTTTTTACGTCTTCTCATTTCGTTAAATAATTGCACTGATAATTTAGCACCAGTACAACCTAATGGATGTCCAAGTGCGATAGCTCCACCATTTACATTTACGATATCGGCATTTAAACCTAACTCATCAATAACAGCTAGAGATTGCGAAGCAAATGCTTCATTTAACTCAAATAAATCAATATCTTGTACTTTTAATCCAGCTCTTTTTAACGCTTTTGGCACAGCTGCAACAGGACCAATTCCCATAATATTTGGAGGTACGCCAGCAGCAGCATAGGATACCATACGTGCAATAGGTTCAATATTTAATTCTTTTACCATTTCTTCGCTCATTACCAATACAAAAGAAGCACCATCACTCATTTGTGACGAATTTCCAGCAGTTACACTTCCGCCAGCGGCGAAAACAGGACGTAATCTAGCTAATGCTTCAACGCTTGTACCTCTACGAGGACCTTCATCTTGTGTAATTGTATATTTTTTAGTTTGTTTTTTTTCGTTTCCATCAAGGAAAATATTTTCTACTTCAATAGGAACAATATCGTCCTTAAAAGTTCCGTTATCTAGGGCTTTTAAGGCTTTAATATGTGAATTGAATGAAAATTCATCTTGTGCTTCACGAGAAACTTTGTATTTTTGAGCAACAGCTTCTGCCGTTAAACCCATTCCCCAATAATAATCTTCGTGTCCTTTTTTTGCTGCGTCGTAATTAGGTACAGCACGATATCCTCCCATAGGAATGTAACTCATACTTTCAACACCACCAGCAAGGATACAATCTGCCATACCACTTTCAATTTTTGCAACTGCAATACTAATGGTTTCTAATCCAGATGCACAATATCTATTTACGGTAACACCAGGAACATCGTCTATTTTTAATCCCATAAGTGATATTAGTCGACCTATATTTAATCCTTGTTCTGCTTCGGGCATTGCGTTACCAACAATAACATCGTCAATTCTAGATTTATCTAATTGTGGTACATCTTTTAATACATGTTCTATTGTTTCGGCAGCCAATTCATCTGGACGTTTAAATTTGAATACACCTCTTGGTGCTTTTCCAACTGCTGTTCTGTATCCTGTTACTATATATGCTGTTTTCATTTGTTTTGTGCCCATCTCTATCTCTTCCCAAAGGGAAGAAGAAATCTGTATGGTGTTTTATAAGTTAAACATTGTTTTATATTTTTTTACATCTTATTTTTAACTCCTTTCTATTATTAAGAAGGTTGAGATGAGACTCTTTAGTTACGTAAAGGTTTTCCAGTTTTTAAAGTATGCTGAATTCGTTCTAATGTTTTACGTTCTGTAAACAAACTCATTATTGCTTCGCGTTCTAAATCTAAAAGATATTGTTCGCTAACATCTGTAGGTTGTGATAAATCTCCACCAGCCATTATATAACCTAACTTGTTTGCTATTTTTCTGTCGTGCTCACTAGCATATCTACCTTGCATTAAACTATCTGTTCCAACCATAAACATACCTAAGGCTTGTTGCCCAAGTACTCGTATTTTTTGTGGAGCAGGTTGTGTATATCCGTCTTCTAACATTTGAATCGCATACCGTTTTGCAGTAGCAATTTGTCTATTTTCATTTACGACAACAACATCTTTTCCTTTTTGATAGAATCCCATATCAAAAGCTTCGTGTGCAGAAGTAGCCACTTTTGCCATTGCTATATTAATAAATGCATCCCGTAAGCGGTTTAACTTTACATCGTCTTTTACCCAAAGATCAGATACTCTTTTTGTAATTTCTTTTGTTCCTGCACCAGCTGGAATAATTCCAACACCAAACTCAACTAGTCCTGTATATGTTTCGGCAGCTGCAACCACTTTATCTGCATGCATACCCATTTCACAAGCACCGCCAAATGTCATTCCTCTTGGTGTAATTAAAGTTGGTATAGAAGAGTAACGTAAACGCATTACCGTATCTTGGAAATGTTTTACACCAAAAGCCAATTCATCATAATCTTGTTCTACAGCCATCATTAATGCCATGGCTAAATTTGCTCCAACCGAAAAATTTGCTGCTTGATTTCCTAAAATTACCGCTTCGTATTCTTGTTCTGCTAAATCAATTCCTTTATTAATAGCAGCTAAAACGCCACCTCCAAGTGTATTCATTTTCGAACGGAATTCAATATTTAGAACACCATCTCCTAAATGTTGAATGGACGCATCTGCATTAGACCAAATTTGTTTTGCTTCTCTAATATTGTCTAGGATGATAAATGCATCTTGTCCAGGTATTTTTTTGTACTCTTTGTCAGGAATAGAGTAGTAGTATTTAGCGCCATCTTTTACAACATAGAATTTATCATTACCATCTTTAACCATGTCTGTAACCCATGAAGCTACTTGATGTCCTTCTGCTTCCATCAATTTGATTCCTTTTGCAACACCAATGGCATCCCAAATTTGAAAAGGACCATGTTCCCATCCAAAACCTGCTCTTAAAGCATCATCGATACGATAAAGTTCGTCTGAAATTTCAGGAATACGATTTTGTACATAAGTAAATAAGGCAGTAAATGATTTTCTATAGAACTCTCCTGCCTTGTCTTTTCCACTTACCAATATCTTAAAGCGATCGGTTACATTATCGATAGTTTTCGTTAAACCTAAAGTTGCAAATCGCACTTTTTCTTTCGATTTATACTCTAAGGTATTTAAGTCTAAAGAAAGAATCTCTTTTTTACCTTCTGCATTTATCGTTTTCTTATAAAAACCTTGTTTTGTTTTTGAACCTAACCATTTGTTTTCCATCATGGTGTTTACAAAATCTGGAATTACAAATTGGTCTTTCATTTCATCTTTTGGACAATTATCTTTAACGCCATTTGCTGTGTGAACTAAGGTGTCCAAACCAACTACATCAATTGTTCTAAAGGTTGCAGATTTTGGACGACCAATTACGGGGCCTGTTAATTTATCTACTTCATCTACCGATAATCCCATTTCTTTAACAACATGAAACAAGCTCATGATGCCAAATATTCCAATTCGATTACCAATAAATGCAGGAGTATCTTTAGCTAAAACCGAAGTTTTTCCTAAGAATTTTTCGCCATACATCATTAAAAAGTCGGTAACTTCTTGATGGCAATTTGGTCCAGGAACTACTTCAAATAATTTTAAATATCTCGGTGGATTAAAAAAGTGTGTTACTGCAAAGTGCTTTTGAAAATCTTCGCTACGACCTTTATTCATAAATGCAATTGGAATACCAGAAGTGTTTGATGTAATTAAAGTTCCTGGTTTTCTGTGTTTTTCAATACTTTCAAAAACTTTTTGTTTGATGTCTAAACGTTCTACAACCACTTCAATAATCCAGTCTACATCTTTTATTTTATGTAAATCATCGTCTAAATTTCCAGTAGTAATTCTACTTGCAAATTTTTGATTATATATAGGTGACGGTTTTGATTTTAAGGATGCTTTTAAACTATCATTTACTAATCGGTTGCGAACTGCCTTGTCTTTTAAAGTTAGACCTTTTGCTTTTTCTTTATCGCTCAATTCACGTGGAACGATATCATACAAAAGTACTTCAACGCCAATATTGGCAAAATGGCATGCAATACCAGAACCCATTATTCCAGATCCAATTACTGCTACTTTTTTAATGTGTCTTTTCATTATGTTTACTTTTTATTTTCCTCTTTTGTAGAAATTACAAATTGTAAGGTTGTATTAGTTGTTTTTATACTTTATTTAGTTTTTGACATTACTTCTTTTTTTTTTTCAAAAATCAAGTTTTTACTAACCATTTTATTAATTATATTCGTTACTTTAAAGAAACCTATTAAGTCAATTTCGTCTACATTTTGTCGAATCATTTCATTAAATCTTAAAACAGACTCTTTTGCTTGTTCCCTTTTTTGTTTTCCTAACTTGGTTAGTTTTATTAGTACTCCTCTACCATCTTCTGGATTTTTTTCTCTACAAATAATACCTTTTTCTTCCATCGATTTAAGTAATCTAGATAAACTAGTTGCTTCCATTCCCATTAAAGGACCTAATGCTGTAGATGGTGTGCCATTTTCAAAATCAATATTTAACACTACAAAACCCATAGCCATTGTATAGTTTTGTTTTGTGGCCTGTTCGTTATACATTTTTGAGACTAATTGCCAAGTTGCTCGTAAATGATGATCTATGGAGTTTTCTTTTAACATTCTGACAAATATATAAAAAAAATATTATGCGTGCATAGTATTTTTAAAAAAAGTTATGCGTGCATAGTATTTTTGTTTTTTTTAAAGTAAACGATTGGTGTTTAGCGAAATAAAATTTTGAGTATTAAATTATTTTATTTACATTTAAAAAATAAAATAGATTAACATGAAGAAACATAATTTTATTGGAAAAGTAACCTTAGAAGAAAAAGTAAATACAGTTAAAAGTGTGAAGTATCCAAAAGCATTAATTATTGATATTCCAAATCCATTAGCGTCATATTATACACGTTTTACAAATGTACATAAACCAAATTCAATTGTATTGGTTACAAAAAAAACAAATTCATTCGAAAAAATTCTTCGGAGCACAAAAAGCATTAATAAAAAACATCATTTAAATATTGAAGGAGCAAAGTGTGAAGTGAAATTTGGCACAAGAAAATATAATGGAATTCGTCTAAAAGGTATAAATAGATATACCCATATTGATAGTATAATACATAACTTTGTGGAAGAAGGGTTTGAATTTAATACGAGTAAAAAAATTAAAAAGGATACTTTAGCATGGATTAGAGTAAATAAATTTTTTGATATGGAAGAAATTGATGATACTGTATTGCGATCCGTTTCTAATGAAAATGAGTATTACTTTAAATTAAACAAATCGTTAAATTGGAATGAGTTTAAAGAAAAAACAAAACTTGTAAAACATAATATCAATACTACGGGTTTTGATATTGCTCAAGGTATATTGTATAATAAAGGAGAAATTAATGATATTGTTAGAGTAGTAAAACCGAGCTTAACTATTGATTTGGTAAAAGAAATTGAAGCCAAATATAATGTGTAATTAAACAAGATTTGTATCTTTGTCCATAATTAACTAAAGTAGATTGACTTCATGGCATAGTTGTTGTCTAGAAATGTAAAAGAAAAGAAAAGTTATAATGAATAATAGAAAGGTATATTTAGTATGGATTGCGATTTTAATGGTATTTCCAAGTTTGTTTAGTCAAGAAGATGAGAATGAAAATAAAAATGAAAAGGTCATTATTACAGATGCAGATTTTGAGAAAGAAATAAAAAAAAATACGTATTTCCCATTAGCAAATAATACTAAAAAGATAGCTTGGAAAAATACTTTTTATCACGAAAAGATAGAAAATGTTAAAACATTTAATGGCAAAGAATATATCGCTTGTTTTGAAGAATGGGAGAGTGGAAGAGTAAAAAAAATATATTTGCGAGAAGAGGACGGACTGGTTTTACAATATGAAGCTTGTTGTACAATGGAAACCATACGATTTAATGAAGATTATAAAAAAGGAGAGTCTTGGGAGAGTGCTAATAAAAAAATAAAATACAAAATTATTACCTACTTAGGAAAATTAAAGACGCCTTACAAAAATTATAACAATCTTTTAGTTATTAGAAAAATATATGGAAGAAGTGTATATGATTTTTATTATAAAAAAAAATATGGCTATGTAGGAGCAACTAAAAGAGGAGTTTTAATCTCGTATGTTATTCCTAGAAACCCAACTAAAGAAGAAAAGAAAGAAAATTAATTAGTTGTAACTATTTATCTTTTCTCATGCTACTGCATTTAAAATTATAGCCGTAGGCAGCAGCTATGCTTACAATTTTACGATGGTATGCTAAAAAATAGGTTTATTTTTTTGGAGCATCTTAAAATCAAGTTGGTATAAGTAAGATATTATATTACAAATTACTATATTTGAAACCAAATAATATACGTAATGAAAGACTTACTTGTAACCAAAGAAGTTACTAAAAAATTCGGTGAATTTACAGCACTAAATAAAGTATCTATAAATGTACCAAAGCATTCTATTTTCGGTTTATTAGGACCAAATGGAGCAGGGAAAACAACGCTTATTCGAATTATTAACCAAATAACTATGCCAGACCGTGGCGAAGTATATTTAGATGGAAACAAATTAAAACCAGAAGACGTCCATAATATTGGCTATTTACCAGAAGAACGTGGTTTATACAAAAATATGAAAGTTGGAGAACAAGCAATATATCTTGCAATGCTTAAAGGAATGTCTAAAAAAGATGCCAAAGCAAATTTAAAATATTGGTTTGAAAAATTTGGAATTGAGAGTTGGTGGTCTAAAAAAATACAAGAACTTTCTAAAGGACAAGCACAAAAAGTACAGTTTATAATTACAGTGATGCATAAACCAAAATTATTAATATTTGACGAAGTTTTTAGTGGTCTAGATCCAATAAATGCCAATTTAATAAGAGATGAAATATTACAACTTAGAGAAAATGGAACAACCATTATATTTTCTACGCATAGAATGGAATCGGTAGAAGAACTATGCGACCATATTGCATTGTTAAACCATTCTAATAAAATTTTAGAAGGAAACCTTAATGAAATTAAAAGAGAATTTAAAAACAATACATTTGAAGTTGGTTTGCATGTAGCCAACAAAGTTGCTTTAGAAAATGAAATTAAAGAAAAATTTGATGTAAGTGTAGCTTCTTTTAGATCCTTAGAAGATGATTTAAAATTAAACATTCAATTAGAAAAAAACGATACGTCATCTGAATTGATACAGTATCTATCAAGTAAGGCACAAGTAAATCATTTTGTAGAAATCATACCAAATGCAAGTGATATTTTTATTCAAGCAGTAAAAAATAATAGTTAATGGATAAGTTAAAATTAATCATAAGAAGAGAGTTTAACGCAAAAGTTCGTAATAAATCATTTATTATTATGACATTGTTAGCACCATTTTTAATGGTAGGATTAATGTTTGTTATAGTATATTTAGGAAAAGCGAATGATAGTAAGCAAAAAACCATTGCTTATGTTGATCTCGCAAATTTATTGAAAGATAATAAATTTGAGGATTCCGAAAGTGTTAAATATGAAGATTTAACCAAAGTAGGTATAGAAAACGCAAAAAAACAAACCGATAATGAAAACTATTATGGTCTGTTAATCATTCCAAAAAAGGATAGCTTAGAATTATTGGCAAATAATATTCAGTTTTTTTCTCAAAAAACACCAAACATGGAAATGGTAAATATTCTAGAAAAGAAAATTGAAAACAATCTAAGAACTAAGAAACTACAATATTTAGGAGTTAATGTAGAAAGAATAAATTCAGCAAGAATCAAATCAGAAATTAAATTATCAAATTTCTCAGGAGAAAAATCTTCAAAATTTATTAATAAAATTAAAATAGGATTTGGCTTTTTTGCAGGTTATATGATTATGATGTTTATTATTGTCTATGGAACTTCTGTAATGCGTAGTGTTATTGAAGAAAAAACAAGTAGAATTATAGAAGTAATAATTTCATCAGTAAAACCATTCCAATTAATGATGGGAAAGATTATTGGAAATGCCTTTGCAGGACTAACACAATTTGCTATTTGGGGAGTTTTAATTGTAATTTTACTCTTTATTGGTAGTATGATTTTTGGTATTGATATGAGTGAAATGCAAGCAAATAGTAGCGTTACATCCAATCAAATGGAAATGGTAAAAGAAATGACAACAGAGAATAATTTGCAAATGCTAATGAGAGAAGTGTGGAGTCTTCCATGGACAACCATGTTAGTGTCCTTTGTATTGTTTTTCTTATGCGGTTATTTGTTATATAGTGGTCTTTATGCAGCAATAGGAGCAGCAGTAGATAGCGAAACCGATACACAACAATTTATGATGCCAGTTATGTTGCCATTAATGTTAGGTATTTATGTTGGTTTTGTAACCGTAATGAATGATCCTCACGGACTAGTAGCCACTATTTTTTCATTTATACCATTTACTTCTCCAATAGTAATGTTAATGCGAATACCTTTTGGAGTACCATTATGGCAAATAGCATTATCCTTAGGATTGTTAATAGCTACATTTTTATTTATCGTGTTTATGGCAGCAAAAATTTATCGAGTAGGAATATTAATGTATGGTAAAAAGCCAAGTTATAAAGAATTGTATAAATGGTTGCGATACAAGGGGTAACGTGTATGAGTGGAGAGAATCAAGATAAAGGAAACAAGAAGAAAATACAAGACGCAAGAGGGATAATTAGATGTAAAGAAGTAAGATATAATGGAGGTTAGTATCAACAATACAGCACTAATAGAAATAAAAAAATATGAGTAAAATATTAATAATAGAAGATGAAGCAGCAATACGTAGAGTATTGTCCAAAATAATATCGGAAGAAAGTAAAACGTATCAAGTAGAAGATGCCGAAGATGGTTTGGTAGGACTAGAAAAGATAAAAAATACAGATTACGATTTGGTATTATGTGATATAAAAATGCCAAAAATGGATGGTGTAGAAGTCTTAGAAAAAGCACAAAAAATAAAACCAGAAATTCCATTTATAATGATATCAGGACATGGCGACTTAGATACAGCAGTAGAAACCATGCGAATGGGAGCATTTGATTATATATCGAAACCACCAGATTTAAATCGTTTATTAAATGCAGTGCGTAATGCATTAGATAGAAAAGTCTTAGTTGTAGAAAATAAACGATTAAAGAAAAAAGTCAATAAAAAATATGAAATGATTGGAGAAAGTTCAGCGATTAAGCATATTAAAGAAATTATTGATAAAGTAGCACCAACAGATGCAAGAGTTCTAATTACTGGAGGAAACGGTACAGGAAAAGAATTGGTGGCACATTGGTTGCACGAAAAAAGTCCACGATTTAAAGCTCCAATGATTGAAGTAAACTGTGCTGCAATACCAAGTGAGTTAATAGAAAGTGAATTATTTGGGCATGTAAAAGGATCTTTTACAGGAGCAAACAAAGATAGAGCAGGAAAATTTGAAGCAGCAAATGGAGGAACTATATTTTTAGATGAAATTGGAGATATGAGTCTTTCGGCACAAGCAAAAGTATTGAGAGCTTTACAAGAAAGTAAGATTAGCAGAGTTGGTAGTGATAAAGATATTAAAGTTAATGTACGTATTGTAGCGGCGACAAATAAAGATTTAAAAAAAGAAATTGCAGATGGGAAATTTAGAGAAGATTTATACCATCGTTTGGCAGTTATTTTAGTAAAAGTACCAGCATTAAACGAACGAAGAGAAGATATTCCGTTATTAATTAATCATTTTGCAAAAAAGATAGCAAATGAACAGGGCAATATAGTTAAAACTTTTTCGGAAAAGGCAATTAAATTATTACAAGATTACGACTGGACAGGTAATATTAGAGAACTTCGTAATGTAGTAGAACGATTAATAATTCTTGGAGAATCTAAAGTATCCGAACAAGATGTAAAATTGTTTGCAACAAAGTAAATAGTAAAACGAATTTTTTAGCACACAAATTTAGAGTACAGAGTGATTAAAATATTAAGTTCTTACTCTTCTAAAATTTTAGAAGTGAATACATGACTATACATAAAATGAATTTCAATAACAAAATAATTTGGGTAACAGGAGCCTCTTCTGGAATAGGAAAAGCATTGGCAATAGCATTATCAGAGCAAGGAGCAAAGGTTATTATATCATCACGTAATGTTGAAAAATTAGAAGAAGTTAAAAATTTGTGCGTATCACCAAATAAAGTAAAAATCTTAACATTAGATTTAGACGATTATCTAAAATTAGATAAAATTGTAGGAAAGGCAATCCAACTATTTGGAGAAATAGACATATTAATTAATAATGGAGGAATTAGTCAGCGTTCTCTTGCGATAGATACTGATATTGAGGTAGATACACGCATTTTTAAAACTAATTATTTTGGAACAGTAGCTTTAACAAAAGCAATATTGCCGTATTTCTCAGCAAGAAAAAAAGGACATTTTGTCGTAGTAACAAGTGTTGTAGGGAAAATAGGAACGCCATTACGTTCTTCTTATGCAGCATCTAAACACGCATTACATGGTTTTTTTGATAGTTTACGTGCAGAGATTTATAACGATAATATTAGTGTAACGTTAATATGTCCAGGTTTTGTAAATACGAATGTATCTGTAAATGCATTAACAGGAGATGGTTCTAAACAAAACACATTAGATAAGGCAACGGCAAATGGACTTTCGACAGACTATTTTGCAAAAAGAATGCTAAAAGCGATAGCAGGAAAAAAGCAAGAAGTTGTTATTGGTGGAAAATTAGAGGTTTTTGCTGTTTATGTAAAGCGATTTTTTCCAAGAATTATTGCGAAAATGATACGTAAGGTTGATGTGACCTAAAAAATTAATTTAGATTTAATAAAATAAATATAGATGAATACATACAAAGTCAATTCCAAAATTAATTTAGCAGATTTACATACAAAAGAAATTAATGTAAATGCCAAAAAAGAATTAAAAAAAATCCGTAAAGAAATAAGTAAGCTACAAGATAAAATGTACGCTCATGGTAAGTACAGTATGCTTATTTGTTTACAAGGAATGGATACTTCTGGCAAAGATAGTTTGATTAGAGAAGTTTTTAAAGATGTAAATGCAAATGGAGTTTCGGTACATAGTTTTAAGGTGCCTACAGAAACAGAGTTAAAACACGATTTTCTTTGGAGACATTATATTGTTTTACCAGAACGTGGTAAAATAGCCGTTTTTAATCGGACACATTACGAAAATGTACTGGTAACACGAGTACATAAAAACTATATTTTTGGCGAAAATATTCCAAATGTAAAAACAGAGACCGATTTAAACGATGCGTTTTATCACAATAGGATGGAAGCCATTATTAATTTTGAAAACCATATTGCAGCAAATGGTACAATAATTTTAAAATTCTTTTTAAATTTATCGAAAGACGAGCAAAAAAACAGATTACTTAGACGTCTAAATTTACCAGAAAAGAATTGGAAATTCTCCGCAGGAGATTTAAAAGAACGCAAACATTGGGATAAATATATGTTCTGTTACGAAGACTTGCTAAATAGAACTTCAAAAGAATATGCACCATGGTATATTATTCCAGCAGATGAAAAAGCCACAGCAAGATTATTGGTTGCGAAAACGATTTTAAAAACTTTGGCAAAATACGAAGACATGCAATATCCAACGATAAATGAAGAAACGAAAGCCAACATTTCGGTTTATAAAGAAGAACTTAATAACGAGTAAGAAGAGTTGTTCATAGTGTAAAAAAGGACAACAACCGTACTTAAATACAACTTTTAAAAGACTAAAAGTTCGTATAAACTGTAAACAAATTAGAAATCATAGACAAGTTATTAAGAATCAAGATACCACTCCAAATAGAATTCGTAATAAAACTTAGATTAAAAGCAAGAAAAAAAGAGATCTCCAATACACTTTTTATTTTTTTCTAGTTTAGAAGTGAAAAATTGTTAAAACTTTGCGACCTTTACATTTTAAGAATTAATATTGATTAGTGAATTACGAGTCTAAGAATTACATAAACGTCATATTGCCAAAACCGCTAGAACGATTATTTACCTATAAAATAACCGAAGCAGAATCGAACTTTTTAAAGCCAGGAATGCGTGTTGCAGTACCATTTGGAAAATCAAAAATATATACAGCACTAGTTTATAAAATCCACAATATAGCACCAACAGCTTACGAAGCCAAAGAAATATATCAGATATTAGACGATGCTCCAATAGTAAACGAAAAACAGTTAACACATTGGAGGTGGATAGCAGATTATTATTTATGTGCATTTGGAGATGTATTACGAGCAGGATTACCATCTATGTTTTTGTTAGAAAGTGAATCGTTAATCGTTAGAAATGAAAATTTTAAAGAAGAAGAAATATTAAATGATGAAGAATTTTTAATATACGAAGCATTACAACAGCAAGCAATCTTAACCATACAAGAAGTAAGTAATATATTAGATAAAAAAACGGTATTGCCAATTTTAAATCGTTTAATAGCAAAAGGAGTACTAGCGGTAAAAGAAGAATTTTATGAACAATATAAGCCAAAATTAATCAAGTATGTCAAGTTAAAAGATACGTACAATTCCGATAAAAAATTAGGAGTTTTATTGGATGAATTAACGAGAGCAAAAAAACAAAAACAAGCAGTAATGCAGTATTTTTCTCTAGATGCAAGTACAAAAAAACCGATTAAAGTAAAGACCTTACAAGAAATAGCAAATGTTTCTGCAGCAATAATAAAAACATTAGTAGATAAATCTATTTTTGAGATTTATTACATCCAAACAGATCGAGTAGACTTTGGAAAATCGAATAAGAAATTAAAAAAATTATCCGAATTTCAAGAAAAAGCATTTACCGAAATTCAAGCATCATTTCAAGAAAAAGACATTACATTATTACATGGAGTAACTTCAAGCGGAAAGACCGAAATTTACGCAAAATTAATTCAAGAAACATTAACAAAAAGAAAGCAAGTATTGTATTTGTTACCAGAGATAGCACTAACAACACAACTAATAACTCGATTACAACAATATTTTGGAGATAAAATTTCCGTATTCCATTCTAAATATTCCTTAAACGAAAGAGTAGAAGTATGGAAAAATTTATTGCATAAAAAGAAAAAAACACAAATAATACTAGGAGCAAGATCGTCTGTGTTTTTGCCTTTCGATAATTTAGGATTAATTATTGTAGATGAAGAACACGAAACATCGTACAAACAATTCGAACCATCGCCAAGATACCATGCACGAGATTCGGCAATAGTATTAGCAAAAATACACCAAGCAAAAATACTATTAGGAAGTGCAACACCATCTATCGAAAGTAGGTATAATGCCATGCGAAAAAAATACGGATTGGTAACTTTAGATAGGCGATTTGGAAACGTGTTGTTGCCAGAAATAGAATTGGTAGATATCAAAGAAAAATATCGAAAAAAAATGATGCAAGGACATTTTTCGGATCGAATGGTAACCTTAATAACCGAAGCATTAGAAGAAAAAGAACAAGTAATTATATTTCAAAATCGAAGAGGATTCGCACCAATAGTAACTTGTAATACTTGTGGCGTATCGCCAGAATGCCCAAATTGTGATGTAAGTTTAACCTATCATAAATTTAAAAGCGAACTGCGATGTCACTATTGTGGCTATTCGAGATCTATGCCAAAAGTATGTGGCGCTTGTGGAGGAATATCTTTAACTACAAAAGGATTTGGAACAGAACAAATAGAATTAGAAATAGCACAAATTTTTCCAGATGTAAAGGTAGCGCGAATGGATTTAGATACGACACGAGGTAAAAACGGATATTATAAAATAATACAATCTTTTCAAGCGCAAGAAGTAGATATTTTGGTAGGAACACAAATGTTATCTAAAGGATTGGATTTTGCAAATGTATCTTTAGTTGGAATATTAAATGCAGATAACATGCTTAATTTTCCAGATTTTAGAGCACACGAACGAAGTTTTCAAATGATGGTGCAAGTATCAGGAAGAGCAGGAAGAGCAAAAAAAAGAGGAAAAGTAGCCATCCAAACGTTTAATCCGTATCATCAAATATTGCAGCAAGTAACCACAAATAATTATGCAGCAATGTATAAAGAACAGTTAGAGGAACGCTACCAATATAAATATCCACCATTATTGCGAACTATAAAAATTACCTTAAAACACAAAGATTTTAATAAAGTAAATAGAGCAAGTGAATGGTTGGCAAAATCGTTACGAAATCAATTTCAAGAAAATGTATTAGGACCAACAGCACCATCGGTAGCTAGAGTAAGAAATCAATATATAAAGCATATTTTAATAAAATTGCCAAGTAATAAATCCATAAAAAAATCAAAAATAATATTGAAAAAAATACGAATATCATTTCAATCTATAGCAGAGTTTAGACCAGTTCGATTTATTTTTGATGTGGATAATTATTAACCTGAGTATTCTATGATTAAAAAAACATTTTCTTGTAAAAAAGAGCATTAAAATACCTATTGTCTAATCAAGTAGAAAAGCCTAACTTTGTAGCCAAAATACCAAAACATGTTAATTATAGGAATCGCAGGAGGAACAGGATCAGGAAAGACAACTGTTGTAAATCAAATACTAAACGAAATAGAGGCAGACGAAGTATGCGTAATATCTCAAGATTCGTACTATAACGCAACAGACGAATTAACTTACGACCAACGAACAAAAATAAATTTTGACCATCCATCATCTATTGATTTCAAATTGTTAGTAAAACACTTAAAAAAATTAAAAAAGGGAGAGGTAATAGAACAACCAATCTATTCGTTTGTATCCCATAATAGAACAAAAGACACCTTAAAAACACATCCACGTAGAGTTGTTATCGTAGAGGGAATTTTAATTTTTAATAATAAAGAATTAAGAGATTTATTTGATATAAAAATCTTCGTACATGCAGATACAGACGAACGATTAATAAGAAGGTTACGAAGAGATATAAAAGAAAGAGGCAGAGATTTGGATGAAGTTTTAAATCGTTATCAAAAGACGTTAAAGCCAATGCATCAACAGTTTATAGAGCCAACTAAAAACTTTGCAGACATCATTATACCAAACGATAAATACAATACAGTAGCAATAGATATTGTTAGAACAGTAATCAATGAGAAATTATCCTAAAGATGTTTAGTAAATTAAATAGAATGCATAAAATTATGTTAGCGATATTAGTTGCTTTTATCGTATTGATGTTATTTTTTGATGAAAATTCCTATTTAATACACAAAGAGTTAGATAATGAAATAGAAAAATTAGAAAAAACAACAGATTATTATAAAAAAGAAATAAAAAAAGATAAAAAAAAGATTGAGGAACTAGATAATTCGGAAACATTAGAAAAATTTGCTAGAGAAGAATATAAAATGAAAAAAGAAAACGAAGATATATATCTAATAGAATTTGATACGATAGATTAAGTTTCTTATCGTATTAAAAAATAAAACCAATTTATAAAGTGTCCAATTCCATATTTACTGATTTTGATTTCGTTTCCGCAAAAGCATGGAAACAAAAAATACAAGTAGACTTAAAAGGAGGAGATTACAATGAGTTACTTTTATCAAAAACAAATGAGGGCATCGTAATAAAACCGTTTTATCATCAAGATAATTTTAAAAAGTTAGAAATTCCAGAAGTAAAATTAGAAACAAAAATTTGTCAAACTATTTTTGTAGATGATGAAAAAAAAGCAAACCGAATTGCAAAAGAAGTAACCAAAAAAGGAGCGACAGCAATTCGATTTATAGCACAACAAACATTTGATTATAAAATTCTTTTTCAAGATTTAGATTCTAAAATAAAGATTCTTTTAATTTGTGAATTTTTAGAAAAAGAATTCCTGCAAAAATTGACGAAATCCACAAAAAATCACAAAATAAGTATCGTACTAGATGTAATAAATAATTTCGTGAAAAGTGGAAATTGGTATCGTTCTAAACAAGAAGATTTTAAAGAAATCAAGACTTTAATTAAGAATAATACTAGCGAATCGTATGTTGGAGTTAATGCAAGTGTCTATCAAAATTCAGGAGCGAATTCCGTACAACAAGTAGCCTATACATTAGCACATTTAAACGAATATTTAAACGAAAATCTAATAACAGATAAAACAGAAATACAAATTACATTCGCTGTAGGAAGTAACTACTTTTTTGAAATTGCAAAAATTAGAGCATTTCGATACTTGTTTAAAAAATTGACTGCAAAATACCAATCAAAAAGTACCGTAAATATACTTGTAGAACCAACAACAAGAAACAAAACAATATACGATTATAATGTAAATCTGCTGCGTACCACAACAGAATGTATGAGTGCAATTATTGGAGGAGCAAATATAGTAAGTAATACAGCCTACGATTCTATTTATCATCGTTCTAATGCATTTGGATCAAGAATAGCAAGAAATCAGTTATTAATATTGTTAGAAGAAAGTTATTTTAAAAACAACAAAGCCATAGCAAAAGGTTCTTACTATATAGAGCAATTAACTTACGAAATTGCAGAAAAAGCATTGCAATTATTTAAAGATATTGAGAAAAATGGAGGCTTTTTACAACAATTAGAAAAGGGAACAATTCAACGAAAAATAGAAGAATCAGCAAAAAAAGAACAAGAACAGTTCGATAAAGGAGAAATAGTTTTATTAGGAACAAATAAATATCCGAATAAAAAGGATAAGATGAAAGCAGACTTAGAATTATATCCTTTTGTAAAAGTAAAAGCTCGTAAAACAATAATAAAACCAATAATACCGAAAAGATTGGCCGAAAAATTAGAGCAAGAAAGGCTAAAAGCAGAAAATAAAGTATATTGATGTTTTTTGGAATATAAAAGAAAAAAATTACACTCCTTTTAAAATCTTAGTAATAGATACTTTTTTACCATTTTTAATAGCAACAATAAAAGCACCTTTATATCCTTTTTTAAGAGATTCTTTATGTAGTTTTTTTATTAAATTAAAATCGCTAGTTTTACCATAATAGTATTTGTAGTGTCTGCCAATTTTTACACGCTCAATATTTTTTAAGCCTCTAAAATTATACGATTTTGTAGTGATTTTTTTTCTACTAGAAGAAATTTGAACTTTAAAATCAATACCTTCAAAAACATTTGAATTATTATGAACCACAGACTTAGGTGTAACCTTTGTAGTAGAGGTAGTTTTTGCCTCTTTCGAAGAAGTAGTATTTTTAAAGGAAACAATAAAAGCATCTTTATACCCTTTGTTAATTGCTTGAATTCGCAATTCTTTAGCATGATTTTTATCGTATGTTTTACCAAAATAATACTTATAAATCTTTCCTATTTTTTTGCGTGTTACATTTTTTAAACCTCTAAAATTATAAGATTTTGTTTTCATTCTTTTTCTGCTCGAAGCAAATTGAATGCTATAATATTTATCCGAAGTTATGTTTGCAGCTGTTGTATTACTAGAAACGGAATCCTCTTTAGTACGTGTATCATCATCTTCAATACCATCAATACTATTATCGTCTAATCGGTTTTTATATGTAATAATAGCCTTATAGATAGCTTTGGCAATTTTGTTTTGTCCAGTATCGGTATGTAAAAACCGCTCTTCATTTTTATTGGTTAAAAAACCAATTTCAATAAGTACACTTGGCATATAGGAATCGTATAGAACGGCCAAATTACCTTGATTAACACCACGACTTTTTCTTTTAGCAACACGAACAAACTTATCTTGAACAATACCAGCAAATTCAATACTTTTATCTAAATAATCTTCTTGCATTAAAGTTAGGCCTATAATAAATTCTTGAGAATTAGGATCGTAACTATAATTTTTTTCTCTATCGTCTTCCAATAAGATTACATCATTTTCTCTTTTAGAAAGCTCTAGATTTTTAGCCGTTTTTCCCATACCTAAAACATAGGTAGTAGTTCCATAAGCATTTTTATTACCAGCAGCATTACAGTGAATCGAAATAAATAAATTAGCATCTGCTTTATTAGCAATTTTTCCACGTTTATGTAATTCAATAAACGTATTGTCAGAACTTCGAGTATATATTGTTTTAATGTCTCCATGACTTTTAAGTAATTTGCCAACTTTTTTCGTTACTTTTAAGGCAATATGACTTTCGTAATTATTTTTATAGCTTTTTAAACCAACAGTACCAGAGTCTTTCCCTCCATGACCAGCGTCTAAAACAACTTTAAATTCCGAATTTTGTGCAGAGATAACCTGTACATTAAACAAAACATAAATAAAAAATACGATACGTAATAAGTAATTCATTTTTGGCGAAATTTTAGTATTTTGTTGCGTTTACATCAATTAATTTTAATTATTTTTGGGCACTGGTTCTTTAAAGTTCAAAAATTGAGCCATATTTTACAAAAATACTATTTAAAGCATTGCAAACAAGCATAAACAAAATACTTTTATTCAGTTTTTCCTTTTTATTAGGAATGCACTTTACTCATGCGCAAGATATTCCGAAACAGCGAGTATTTAAGCCAAAAAAAATAGATGCTGCGAAAAAAGAACACGCATTAGTTAAGACAGATACCATTAAAATAGATAGTATTACAATACAAAAAAAGGAACGATTAGAAGACATCATAACAGATAAAGCAAAAGATTATAAGGATATTGATTTAAAAAAGAGAATATCTACTTTATACAATGAAGCAGAATTGTATTTTCAAGATATCGAACTTAAATCTGGTGTTATCATAATAGACTACGGAAAAAATTTAGCTTATGCAAAAGGTATAGTCGATAGTACAGGTGCCTATACGCAAAAACCACAATTTAAGCAAGGCGTACAAGAATCTCTCCAAGATTCGTTGGTTTATAACTTTAGAACCAAACAAGCAATTGTTTACGGAACAAGAACAGAACAAGACGGAATGATTATAGATGCTTTAATAACAAAGCGAGAAAATGATTCTACCATTTACATGAATAGGGCAGAGATAACAACATCCAAAAAGAAAAAAAGAGATTATTTTATTAGAACAAAAAATGTGAAATTTGTGCCAAATAAAAAAGCAGTTGGAGGATTATCGCAATTGTTTTTAGCAGATGTACCAACACCAATAGTATTACCATTTTTTTATGTACCATTAACAAAAGGTAGAGCTTCTGGAATATTATTACCAACGTATGGAGACAATAGAAATGGTTATTTTTTACAAAATGGAGGGTTTTATTTTGCAATTAGCGATTATGTAGATTTAGCAGTAACTGGAGATATTTACACAAATGGAAGTTGGGGTTTACGATTCGATTCTAATTATAAATTGCGATACCGATTTGGAGGAGGATTTGGAATACGATTTGAAAATTTAATTGAAGGACAACGAGGATTGTCAGGATATAGTAAAACAAATAGTTTTCATGTAAATTGGCGACATAATCAAGATGCAAAATCTAATCCAAATGCACGATTTTCAGCATCTGTTAATTTTGGATCTAGTAAATTCTTTAAACAATCTTTAAATGAATTGAGTTCGCCACGATTTTTAAATAATACATTGAGTTCATCCATATCGTATTATAGAAAATTTGTAGGAACACCGTTTAATATGAATTTGGCAGTAACACACTCTCAAAATACAAATACAGAAGTTATTAATATGTCCTTACCAAATTTAACGATAGGTATGGATAGATTGTATCCGTTTGCACCAAAAAATGGCGCAAAAAAAAATCCAATTCAAAATATAGGGCTAACCTATTCCTTGGCATTACAAAATCAGATTACAACAAATGACGATGAGTTTTTTAAAGCAGGAATGTTTGAAAAAGCAAAAACAGGATTAAAACACAGTATATCGCTTAGTACAAATATAAAAGCATTAAAATACGTTACGCTATCACCAAGTGTAAATTATAGAGATATTTGGTATTTAAAAACCATAGATAAGAAGTGGAATCCAACGACAAATACCATTGAAACAGATACAATAAACGGCTTTAAAACATTTAGAGATTATTCAGGAAGTGTTTCGGCATCAACAACAATCTATGGAATGTTTAAGTTTAAAAAAGGAGCAGTAGAAGCAATTAGACATACTCTAAAACCATCTATTTCGTATGGATATACACCAGACTTTAGTTACTATTACGACGATGTGCAAAACGATATCTTAGGAAATACAACACAATATTCCAGATTTGATGGCGGAATTTATGGTTCTCCAAATAGAAATATGTCTCAGAATATAGGAATTGCATTACGAAACACTTTTGAAGCCAAGGTAAAAGGAAAAGACTCTACAAAAACTAAAAAGTTAAAGTTATTAAACAATTTTGATTTTACAACAAGTTATAATTTAGAAGCAGATACTTTAAAATGGAGTCCAGTGCGGATGACAACATCGACTGTATTATTTAAAGAGTTAAATTTGAATTTGAATGCAACACTAGATCCGTACGCAATAACCGCAGGAGGAAGAAGAATAAATACATTTAATATTAATAATGGAGGAAGTTTATTTCGGTTAACCGATGCAGGATTAACGGCAAGTTTTAATCTTTCTAATGACACATTTAAGAAAAAAAAGGATAAAAAAGAAACGCCAGAATCTACAAATGATAATGGGCAAGGACAATTTGGTGCCGATTTGAAAGATAAAAATAGAGGAACAACAAGTACAACAAATCAACCAGAAACTAAAAAAGTTAAATTATACCATTCTAAAATTCCATGGAAATTAAATTTGAATTATAATATAGGATATTCCAATAGAAATAGAGAAAGTGAATTTTCTCGAAATACACTTCGTTTTAACGGAAGTGTAGAATTAACACCAAAATGGAACATAAATTTTAGCTCAGGATACGATATAAAAGATAAAGGATTATCGTATACTACTTTAGGGTTTGCAAGAGATTTAGATAGTTGGCGAATGACCTTTAATTGGACTCCTTTAGGAAATCGTTCTACCTATTATCTTTTTATAGGAGTAAAAGCTTCCGCATTAAGCGATTTAAAATACGATCAACATAAAGTGCCAGATAAAAGACTGTTTTAAGAAAAAAATAATAACAAAAAGTAATTTTATATGAAAAAAATAATCTACACCAAAGATGCACCAGAACCAATAGGACCATATAATCAAGCAACAATGGTTGGAAATATGTTGTATACATCTGGACAAATAGCAATTAATCCAGCAACAGGAAAGTTAGTTGCCGATTCTATTGAAGTAGAAACAAAACAAGTTATGGAAAACTTAAAAGCTGTTTTAAAAGCTGCCGACATGACCTTTGAAAATGTTTTTAAAACAACCATATTTATTTCGGATATGCATAATTTTTCTAAGATAAATGCCATATATGGAGAGTATTTTAAAGCAGAAACTGCACCAGCAAGAGAAACCGTAGAAGTAGCAAATCTACCATTATTTGTAAATGTTGAAATATCAGTTATTGCAGTAAAGTAAAATAACCATCCTCATAAAAATGAAAGATTTACTAAAACATAAAGGTTTACGCAATCAGTTGGTTCAAATATTGAGAGATAAAGGCATTAAAGATGTGCTGGTATTAGAAGCCATTTCAAAAATACCACGTCATTTATTTATGGATTCTAGTTTCGTAGATTTTGCATATAAAGATAAAGCATTTCCAATAGGAGCAGAACAAACAATTTCGCAACCGTATACCGTAGCGTTTCAAACGGAATTATTACAAGTTAAAGCAAACGATAAAATTTTAGAAATAGGAACAGGATCTGGTTATCAAACTGCTGTTTTAGTCGCATTAAATGCAATAGTATATAGTATAGAGCGTCAAAAAGAATTGTATATTAAAACAAAAAGTTTTTTGCCAAAATTAGGATATGTAGCTAAAAAATTGATTTTTGGAGATGGCTATTTAGGATTGCCAGAAATAGCACCTTTTGATGGAATTATCGTAACAGCAGGAGCTCCATTTGTGCCCAAACCCTTATTGGCACAATTAAAAATAGGAGGTAGATTGGTTATTCCAGTTGGAGATAAAACACAAGTAATGACTTTATTTATTCGTAAAAGTGAAAAAGAATTCGAAAAACAAGAGTTTGATGCGTTCTCATTTGTACCTTTTTTAAAAGATGTATCGAAGTAAAATTATTCCGATTTAATCATTGGGGTTTCCCAATCGTTAAAAAAACCTTTTTTATCTATATTTTCATTAAAATAGGATAATAAATCTTTCGAAGAAGTAAATTTTCGGTCAGTAAATTTATCATTTACTTCCGCATACGAAAGCTTATTTTTAGTAATTCGGTATCCATAAAAAGTAGTGATTTGTTTTTTTGAAGCATTATCTACATGTACTAAATTTAGAATATTATAGCCATTAATAGTGCTATTAAATGCATTTTTAGAGAGAATTTCTTCCTTATTTGTATCATCAATAATTTTTATTAAAAGCGTACGATTGTCATTATTTTGCGATATAATTAACTTGCCACTAGCATCATTTGCAATCCAAGTACCAATTAGTTGCTTGTCGTTTTTTTCTGTATTTGGAAGCGAAAACTCGGACTCTAAAGCACAAGCAAATAAAAATAAGGCAATGATTACGGAACTAATTATTTTTTTCATAATTCGTCTGTTTATATCAAAGATAGTTAATTTAGTATTAATACCAATTTTATTTTTTGGCTTATTTTGATGTCAACTTGGTTAATCTACTGCTTTTAGACTTAAATCCATATTATAAATAGAATGCGTTAATGCACCAGACGAAATATAATCTACGCCACAATCTGCATATTTTCGTAATGTTTTTTCGTTAATACCACCAGAAGATTCTGTTTGACATTTATTACCAATTAAAGTAACAGCAGTTCTAGTATCTTCATAATTAAAATTATCAATTAAAATACGATGGATATTATCTTTAGTTAGTATTTTTTTAATTTCATCTAAATCTCTAGCTTCCACAATAATTTTTAAATTGCGTTTGGTCTCTTTTAAATAAGTCTGCGTTTTTTCAATCGCATTAATAACACCACCAGCAAAATCGATATGATTATCTTTAAGCATAATCATGTCATATAAAGCAAAACGATGATTTTCTCCGCCACCGATTTTTACTGCCCATTTTTCAATAACTCTAATTCCAGGAGTTGTTTTTCGAGTATCTAAAATCTTAGTCTTAGTGCCTTTTAGTAAATCCATAAAAGACCTTGTTTTGGTTGCAATAGCACTCATACGTTGCATTGCATTTAAAACCAAGCGTTCGGCTTTTAAAATAGATTGCGAATTTCCAGAAACATAAAATACAATATCTCCATAATTTACGTTGCTACCATCCTCAATTAAAGTTTCTATTTCTAGATTGCTATCTACATAATTAAAAATTTGTTTTGCAAATGTAACACCAGCAATAATACCAGTATCTTTAACTAATAATTTGGCTTTTCCTTTTGCGTTACTAGGAATACAAGCTAGAGAACTATGATCGCCATCTCCAACATCTTCTCGAATAGCATTTTTAATTAGGATATCTAATTCTTCTTGAAATTGTACTTCTGAAATCATTTACTTAGTTTTTTACGAAATTAATGTATTTTTGTTAAAAATGTTATTTTATGAACTATATATTACTTTCAATTTTATTTTTTGGAATGTTTGAAATGTCATCACAAACCAATGCTATTATAAGACCAAATGGCAATTATTTTAAATATAAAAATAGGATGTCACTTCCAAAAATAAAAAAAATACGAAGAGCAAAGTATTGGAATAGTTATATAGAGAATTTAGATAAATCTTTAAATGAATATAAAGATGATTTTTTGATAAAATGGAGCGTTAAAAATAGAACTGTTTGTAAATATGAAAAATAATAAAATCTATATTTTAGTCACAATTACTATATGAAAAAGTTAATAATAATAATACTTTTAAGTGTTCATGGTTATATGTTTTCGCAAGTGAATGCCTATTTTAATAGAGACTTAAAAAGTATAGACATAAGTACATATATAAGAAAATGTAATCGTGTAGCTTTGAAATGCATACATATTACAATGCCAGAATCAGATACTATTTTTCATGTTGTTTATGATAAGTATAAATTCGGAAAATTAAATAAATACCATTATAACAGAATAAAAAATGAAATTTATAGAAATGAAGAGTTTGATGGAATAACGATATTACATTATAGAGATTCGCTAAAGACTTTTGAGAACTATACGAAAAACATTGAAATTAAAAATAGAGAATTAGATAGTGTAAATAAACAATGGGAAAATAATTACGTTGATAAATGGTATGTTATAAAAAAACTGTCAAAAAATAAAATTTTGAAAAGACGTAAATATTTAACAAAACGAATAAATAAATGTATTAAAAAGTATAAGAAAAAATACAATACAAACTTAATTCATTATAATGGATATGGAGAAAATGATGAATTATTATTTCCAAATTTTACATGGAAAAAGGATAAAAACAAACTGATTAAAAATTATTTTTTTAAATATGTAAATCAATTTTATTACGTGATATTGAAACCAGATGGAGAATATATGTTAATAGGAGGATTTATAAATCCAAATAGGATAAAAAAATTACTCCAAAAAAAAGACTGGAGTAAAATTAAAGAAGATTTAAAAAAGACATATCTGTTAAATAAAAGAACAGGATTCTTTTATATGAACCACGAACATAATTGCTTATAAATGAAGAAAACAATATCATTTTACAAATTACTATTTATATTATTTATTTTTAAAACTTCATCTGCTCAAGTACAAGCATATTACGATGAAAACTTAATTAAAATAGATTCCCTACAATATGCAAATAAATGTTATTATCAGATTAATACATGTTATAAGTTTGTAAATAGCGATACAATAGTAAATGTAATATATCATAAATATAATTTTGGAAAACTTTCAAAAGAACAATTAATTAAAGTAAAAAAGGAATTAAAAACAACTATCAGAACAAATTTAATAATTGTGTATAAGGATACAATTCAAGTTAGACAAAGTATTGATCCGTATAAAAAATATTTGTTTCAAAACAAAAAATATCTAAGTAAACCAATGTCTAAAGCTAGATTTAAGAGATGGAATAAAAAAAGTAGCAAGAGTTATAAAAAATGCATTAAAAAATTAAAAGATAAAGAATATGTTGATAATATTCGTTTCTTTTATAATATAAACAAGCGAGAAACTATTTTAAAATGGGAAAAAGATCCAAATAGAATTCTGAAAAAAATATTTTTTTCTAAAAACAAAAATTATAGATTTGTAGTGATTCACGCAAATGGCGAATTCTTTCAAGTAAATAGAGGTCTTGAAAATAAAAAAATGGAGAAAATTTTAAAAGCAAAAGATTGGACAAAATTTAAGATGGAATTAGAAAAGGCAAAAAAGAATGTAATAATTAATAGAACTAATTTTTTTAAAAAGAATTGGAAAAATAAAGAAATTTGCTTTTAAATGAAAATAAAACTTTTGACCATAGGAAAAACGGACGATAAAAACTTACAGCAATTAATTGCAATGTACGAAAAGCGTTTAAAGCATTATATAAAATTTGAAATTGAAATAATTCCAGACATAAAAAATGCAAAAAAACTATCCGAGAAACAACAAAAAGAAAAAGAAGGCGAATTAATTCTAAAGAAAATACAAACGTTTGATTATTTGGTATTGCTAGATGAAAAAGGAGAACAGTTTAGATCCAAAACATTTGCTGTGTATTTACAAAAAAAGATGAATTTAGGTATTAAGCAATTGGTATTTGTAATAGGAGGTCCATACGGCTTTTCAGAAACCGTTTACCAGCACTCAAAAGCAAAAATATCCTTATCAAAAATGACATTTTCGCACCAAATGATTCGCTTATTTATAGTCGAACAAATTTATAGAGGATTTACAATTCTAAAAAACGAACCATATCATCACGAATAAATTAACTATTTCCAATTCTAATAATATCCGCAAAAATTCCAGAAGCAGTAACATCAGCACCAGCACCAGCACCTTTAATAATTAATGGCTGATTTACATATCTATTGGTGTAAAATAAGACAATATTATCCGAACCATCCAAATTATAAAAAGGATGTGAAATAGGAATTTCTTGTAAGCCTACTTTAGCTTTGCCATCTTTAAAAGAAGCAACATATTTTAATCGGCACTTGTTTTTAGTAGCATTAGTAACTAATTGCTCAAAATGTTTAGATTCCGCTTTTAAAGTTTCCATAAATTCGGAAATAGTTTTTGCTTCTAAAGATGATTTAGGCAAAAAAGCCTCGTTATCAATATCAGATAATTCAAATGCATAACCACTTTCTCTAGTAAGAATCAAAATCTTACGCATTACATCAACACCACTTAGATCAATTCTAGGGTCAGGTTCAGTATAGCCTTCAATTCCAGCTTGTTTTACAATATTATAAAAAGAATTTTCTGCGTTATCTGTATTAAAATTATTAAAAATAAAATTTAAACTACCAGAAAGTACCGCTTGTATTTCGGTAATTTTATCGCCAGAAGCAATTAAATTTTTTAAGGTGTCAATAATGGGTAAACCAGCACCGACATTAGTTTCATATAAAAAAGAAGCGTGGTATTTTTTAGCGAAATCTTTTAAATTTTGATAATTCTCGTAATCCGAAGAACAAGCAATTTTATTACAAGTAACTACCGAAATACTTTCCGATAAATAGTTGGTATAATACGATGTGATTTCTTCATTAGCAGTATTGTCAATAAAAATACTATTGCGTAGGTTTAGGGATTTTACTGTTTTAAAAAACGAAGCAAAATCAGCCATATCTCCATTTTTAATTTCGGATTTCCAATTGGATAAATCAATAGAATCGTCGTTAAAAATCATTTTTTTAGAATTAGAAATAGCAATCACTCTCAAATCAATATACAAGTGTTTACGTAAATATTCTTGTTGTAATTTGATTTGTTCCAGTAATTTAGCACCAACATTACCAATTCCAGTTACAAATAAATTGAGTTGTTTCATTTGATTTTCAAAGAAGGCAGCATGTAAGGAGTTTAACGCCTTTTTTGCATCTTTAGTAGCAATAACAACAGATATGTTTTTTTCGGAAGCACCTTGAGCAATGGCACGTACATTAACATTGTTATACCCTAAAGCACTAAATAATTTTCCGCTTATGCCTTGATGCGATTTCATTTGATCGCCAACAATTGCAATAATAGAAATTTCAATTTCTACTTGTAAAGGGAAAACTTTTTTAGTAATTATTTCGTATTCAAAAGATTGGTTAACAGCTTGTTTAGCAAGATTTACATCCTTAATATCAATAGCAATACAAATAGAATGTTCTGAAGACGCTTGTGTAATAAGTTTAACATTTATTTTTTCAAAATACAAGGCTTCAAATAATCGTTTGGCAAATCCAGGAATACCAATCATTCCATTGCCCTCTAAAGTAATTAAAGCAATATTCTCAATATGGCTAATACCAATTACAGGACTCTTTTGCACTTTAAATTTATTACAAATTAAAGTACCTTTTTCATTAGGATAAAAAGAATTCTTAATATGAATAGGAATGTTTTTGTTTAAAACAGGAATTATGGTTGGAGGGTAAATCACTTTAGCACCAAAATGAGACAATTCCATAGCTTCTTGGTAACTAATATATTCAATAGGAAATGCCGCTTTAACTATTTTAGGATTGGCAGTAAACATACCACTAACATCCGTCCAAATTTCTAATTTTTCAACGTGGAGGGCAGCAGCAAAAATAGCAGCAGTATAATCGGAACCACCACGACCAAGAGTAGTAGTTTCCTTATGTTGGTTTCTTGCAATAAAACCACCAAGTATCGTAATGTTATTATCCGTATTTCTAAAAAAACTTTGGATATTATTATCTGTTTCTTTAAAAGCAACGGTAGCGTTATTATATTTAGAACTTGTTACAATTAATTCTCTAGCATCTTTATGAGTTGCATTTAAAATAGAGGCAATAATGTATGAAGATAGTTTTTCTCCCAGACTTAAAATTTCTGCTTTCGCTTTTTGTGGAATACTTTTCGTTAAATAAATACCTTTGCAAAGTTCGGAGATAATGGCCATTTCTTTTTCAATAAAAGATTCCATTTTAGAAGAGTTTTCCATTTCAAAGTCGGATAATCTATCTATGTGAATATATTTTATTTCATCTAAGGTAATTTTGTAACGATCATTGGTGTTTTTAGCCTCTTGCATTGCTAATAACAAACTATTTGTAATGGTAGAAAAAGCAGATACAATTACTATAGTTTTATCCTTTTTAGCAGCATTTAGAATAATTTGCATCACATTTTTCATGCTTTCTGAAGAGCCAACAGAAGTTCCTCCAAATTTTAAGACTTGCATATATTAAAAAATTAAATGCAAATAAACTGAAATTTATTTACATTTGGAAAAATATATTTCTTCGATGTACAAATTAAATCTACCAAAGTATTCCTTTAAAATAACCAAAAAAGAAGAAAAGCATTATATTTTTGATGAAATCAGAAAAAAAAGCGTTTTTTTAACACCAGAAGAATGGGTTCGACAACATTTTATACAATTTTTAATACAAGAGAAAAAATATCCAAAAAGTCACATTGCAGTAGAAAAAGAAATAAAAGTGAACAATTTAAAAAAAAGATTTGATGTACTGGTCTTTAATAATCGTGGAGAACATGAAGTAATTGTAGAGTGTAAATCGCCAAAAATTAAAATAACACAAGCAACATTCGATCAAATAGCAAGATATAATTTACAATTAAAAGCAAACTATCTAATAGTTACAAATGGTTTAGAGCATTATTATTGTAAAATGGATTTCGAAAAACAAGAATATGTTTTTTTAGAGGAATGTCCAGAGTATTTCTAAGTATAAAGACTTAAACTAGTATAAATGATAAAAAAAATAATTAAATACATTCTGTTAACTCTATTGTTATTGTTAATAATAAGTTATTTCATACCGTCTTCTAAAGTTGATTTTTTTAAAGAATACACACAAAAAGACCAAGCATCAAAAAGTTTAAAAGAATTCCAATCAAGAAAGTTAAAAACAATAAAAATAGATGATGTGAATTGGAATTATTATTCAGGAGGAAAAGGAAATAAAACAATACTTTTTGCACATGGCATGGGAGGAGCATACGACTTATGGTGGCAACAAATTAATGCTTTCGAAAATAACTATAAAGTAATAAGTTACTCATTGCCAGAAGAAATTAATAACTTAGAGCAAACCTCTAAAGGGATTTTACAAATATTAGAAACAGAAAAAGTAAATACATTCTATTTAGTAGGTACATCAATGGGAGGATATATTTCACAATATTTAATAAAAAAAATACCAAATAGAATAGAAAAAGTAGTATTTGGAAATACATTTCCCCCAAATGATTTAATACTAAAAAAAAACAAGAAAAAAAGTGCTATAATTCCATTATTACCAGAAATATTAATATCTAAATTTGGAGAGAAGAAATTAAAAAAAGAATTAATACCAGCAGCAAAAAATTCAAAGTTATTAGCCGCTTTTTTGCCAAGTTTACCTTTTAGTAAAACGCAATTTATAAATAGATATGCAGTTGTTACAGATAAATTTACTATAAATCCATCAATTAATGTAATTAAAAGGATACCAAAATTAATTATAGAATCGGATAATGACCCTTTGGTAGAATATACTCTTCGAGAAGAAATAAAGCAATTATATCCATCAGCAAACGTATTTACATTTAATAAAGAAGGTCATTTTCCATACATTAATGTCGCAGCAACATACAATAAAGTATTAGAAGAATTTTTTAATAAAAAAAATGAATTTTCTGAAGTAGAAAAAATAATACAAAATTATTTTGATGGAAGAAAAAATGCAAATTTGTCACTTTTAAGAAATGTATTTTCAGAAGAAGCAAAACTATACACCGTAAAAGATGGAAAAGAATTGGTTATTACTTTAAAAGAATATTTTACAAAAGTAAAAACAGATGGTGTAAAGGAAGCTAAAACAAGTATTCTGTCAGGAAATATTACAAATAATATTGCTAATTTTAAAACAGAATTTGTTTATGTAGATAAAACATATCAAGATTATTTGACACTACTAAAGACAGATAAAGGTTGGAAAATCATAACAAAAACATTTACCAAAATAAAATAAGAATATATATTTGTATTGTATACAGAAAGGTCATAAAAACAGTATAATTAATTGCAATAAAAGATGATAAATCAAAATATACCAGAGATATTTATAGAGAAAACAAGTCAAATGTCAGATTTGTTAATTCATGATTTTAAAATGACTAAAGATGTAGTAAAAAGTCGAGTAAATTTAAGTTTACATATGTTTAGTTTTTTGCAATCAGGCTCAAAGCAAGTTCATTTTGCAAATAATTCGATAGCAGTAAATAAAGATCAATCACTATTGATAAAAAAAGGGAATTGTTTAATGACAGAACTCTTATTAAATGATAAAATATATTTTTGCAAGTTACTTTTTTTTTCATCAGATACTTTAAATGAGTTTTTAAAAAAACATAGAGATTCATGGAAAAAAAAGAGTTTGCCAAAAAAAAGAGAATCGTATTTTACGATAAGGAATGATAATTATATAAATTCATTTGTAGATTCGCTATCATCCATTCAAAAAATGGACACAAAATATTCCCAAGATTTATTAACAATAAAATTTGAAGAGTTACTTCTTTATTTGTTAAGTGTTTATGGAGATTGCTTTATGCAATTTCTATATTCATTGGTTTCAGACAAAGTAAATTCATCATTTAGAAAAGTGGTAGAAGCAAATGCAGAATCTAATTTAAAATTAGAAGAAATAGCATTTTTATGCAATATGAGTTTATCAACATTTAAACGTCATTTTATTATAGAATATAAAGAGACTCCAGGGAAATGGATGCAAAGTAAGCGTTTAAATAAAGCGAAAGAAATTTTACAAGAAGGAAAACTAAATGCATCTCAGATTTACTTAAATTTTGGATATAATAATTTATCCAATTTTAGTACAGCATTTAAAAAACAGTTTGGAATAAGTCCAAAAGAGGCGTGATAATCCATTATTAACCTATTGTTGTTCGTTTTTGGACTTTTTTCATAACAACTTGAACTTTGTAAATTTAATTCGATTTAAAATACTATTTACTTTTGTAAAAAATATACAAAACAAATTTAAAATGAACATTACATTAGAACAAGCTCAGAAAGTAGTTGCAGCAGCAATTAAAAAATCAAAAGAATTAGGAACAAAAATGGATATAGCAGTAATTGATTCAGGAATCAATTTAACTGCATTTGCAAGAGAAGATGGAGCGTGGTTAGGATCTATAGATATTGCAATTAAAAAAGCAAAAACAGCACGTTTTTTTAATATGGATACAGGAACAATAGGATCTTTATCACAACCAGGAGGAGCATTATATAATATAGAACACTCAAATGGAGGGTTAATTTCTTTTCCAGGAGGAGTTTGTATTAAAAATGCAGATGGAGAAATAATTGGAGCAATAGGTGTAAGTGGATCTTCAGTAGAAGACGACCATGCAGTAGCAGCAGCAGGAGCAGCAGCATTGTAATATTTGAAGTATTCAATATTTAGAAAAAATTAAAGAATAAACGTGTAAATAAATATATTTACACGTTTATTATATGAAGAGTAAATGAAGAAATATATAGCAGAATTAATAGGAACATTTGGATTGGTTTTTATAGGAACAGGATCAATAGTTGTTAATGAAAGTAGTAATGGAGCAGTAGGTTTAGTAGGAATAGCTTTAGCATTTGGTATCATAGTAACTACCATGATTTATGTATTTGGAAATATATCAGGAGCACACATAAATCCAGCAGTAACGATAAGTTTTGCTATAAAAAAAGACATATCAAAAAAAGATGCTTTATTTTATATAATTTTTCAGGTTTTAGGAGCAATTTTAGCATCTGTAATACTAAAAATATTATTTCCAGAAAATAAAAATTTAGGATTAACAGTAGTTTCAGGAACTATCATGCAATCTTTTATTATGGAAGTTGTTTCAACATTTTTATTAATGTTAGTAATTTTGGGCATAACACAACAAGGAGAAAAAGAATCAAAAGCATTGGCAGGAATAATAATAGGAGCAATAGTTTTGGCGATGATTTTTGTAGCAGGACCAATATCTGGAGGTTCATTTAATCCTGCACGAAGTATAGGGCCTGCATTAGTGTCAGGTAACTTTCAAAATTTAGGATTATATATTGCAGCTCCAACAATTGGCGCAGCAATAAGTGTATTTATATGGAAATATATAAAAGAATAATTAGATAAAAATTATAGTAGGCAATACAATTCGTATTAGTTTTTAATATCTTCGCAACTTGAAAATAGCCATCGTCATATTAAATTGGAACGGAAAAGATTTACTAGCAAAATTTTTACCAGAGATTATCCGATATAGTGATCCAACATATTGTGATATTTATGTAGCAGACAATGCTTCAACAGATAATTCGGTTGTATACATAAAGCAAAAATTTAAAGAAGTAAAAATCATACAAAATAATGCTAATTACGGTTATGCAGAAGGATACAATCAAGCCCTGAAAAATATAAATGCCGATATATTTGCACTAGTAAATTCAGATATAGAAGTAACAAAAGATTGGCTCAAACCGATAATTAACACCTTTAAAAAAGAAGAGAATACAGCGATAATCCAACCAAAAATATTAGATTATAAAGACAAAACAAAATTTGAGTATGCAGGAGCAGGAGGAGGGTTTATAGACAATTTAGGATATCCATTTTGTAGAGGACGAATTTTTGGAGAGCTAGAAAGAGATATAGGACAATACGATGACGAAATAAAAATATTTTGGGCATCAGGAGCATGTATGTTTATACGTAAAGAAGTTTTTAAAGCCTTAAAATTTGATAGCGAATATTTTGCACATCAAGAAGAAATAGACTTGTGTTGGAGAGCACAGAATTTAGGCTATGAAGTTAAATATAACGGGAAATCAACAGTTTATCATGTAGGAGGAGCAACATTAAAAGAAGGAAGTCCACAAAAAACATATTTGAATTTTAGAAATAATTTAATAACACTTATTAAAAACCTCCCAAAGAGCAAAGTATTTATTATTGTATTAGTAAGATTATTTCTAGATGGATTGGCAGGAATTAAATTTTTATTAGAAGGAAAACCACTACATACTATTGCAATAATTAAAGCACATTTTAATATGTATTTTAATTTGCAAAAAATAAATAAAAAAAGAGCTAAAATTAGTACTAAAAAAGAAACGTATTTTAGAACAAAAAATATAGTTAAAAAACATTTTATTTCTAAAATAAAAACATTTGATAAAATTATCTAAATGCTATAGATTGTTTTTAGAATAAGAAGTGTATTTATTTTGTCGATTCCATATTTTTCATGCAATTTTTGGGATATAAATAATATCTAAATTATTTAAGTTATTTGATTAATAATTTAATGATTAAATGTTAATTATTCTGTAATACCAACTCAACATCAAAATACGCTATAAATTATTTATCTTTTCACGTTTTACTGCACTTTAAATTTAAACCATAGCCATGCTATGCTTGAAATTTCAAGATTGTAAAACATAAAAATATTTTAAATCTATTTAGCGCATTTTGAAATTAAATTGGTATAAATATGATAATAGGATGACAATAATAATTAATAATAATAACATATACGCGCATAAACATCTAACAATCAGATTGTTAATATAGTTAATAAAATAAATAAATAAATAGTATTATTTTAAATAAAAAGTTATATATTTGCACTCCTAAAAATAGGGTGTACAATATAAAGGGAACAAATTAAAATTATAAAAAAATTAAAATACTAAAATCATGAAAAATAACAAACAAGTAAAAAAAGAAACAAAACGATTAATAACAATGAATTTTAGCAATAATGCAAAGCATATTGTTTGGAATAATAGAAGAAGATTTGGAATATAATTCAATCAAAAATAACCATTAAAATAAGGCTCCATAAAATTATAATTTTATGGAGTTTTTTTATACATAAAATTTGATGTACATATTGTTAAAATATATAACTTTGGAAACATAAATAAAAAACATGATGCAAAAACAACTTATAGAATGTGTGCCAAATATTAGTGAAGGTAGAGATTTAGAAAAAATTAATGCAATAGCAAATATTGTAGAAACAGTAGAAGGAATAAAATTACTTGATGTAGATCCTGGAGCAGCAACAAATAGAACCGTCATTACATTTGTTGGAGAACCAAAACAAGTGATAAAAGCAGCGTTTTTATTAATAAAAAAAGCAGCACAATTAATAGATATGCGTAAGCATAAAGGAGAACATCCACGATTTGGAGCAACAGACGTGTGTCCATTAGTGCCAATTTCAGGAATAACAATAGAAGAAACAGTAAAGTACGCAAAAGAACTTGGCGAACGAGTAGGAAAAGAGCTACAAATACCAATATACTTATATGAAAGTGCAGCGCAAGAAGAAAAAAGAAAAAATTTAGCAAATTGTCGGTCAGGAGAATACGAAGGCCTTCAAAAAAAAATAACAGATGCAGCATGGAAACCAGACTTTGGACCAGCAGAGTTTACAATAAATGTTTCAAAAACGGGAGCAACAGCAATATCAGCACGTGATTTTTTAATCGCATACAATGTAAACCTAAATTCAACATCTACAAGAAGAGCAAATGCAATAGCCTTTGATATTCGAGAAGCAGGAAGAGCAAAGCGAATTGGAAATCCAATTACAGGAAAAAAAGTAATGGATGAAAACGGAAATGCAGTTCGTGTACCAGGAAAATTAAAAGCAGTAAAAGGAATAGGTTGGTTTATTGAAGAATACGGAATAGCACAAATATCATACAACCTAACCAACATAAGTATTACATCCATGCACGAAGCATTCGATGAAACCTGTAAATCTGCACAAAAAAGAGGATTACGTGTAACAGGATCCGAATTAATAGGGCTAATTCCATTGCAAGCCATGTTAGATGCAGGAGATTTTTATTTAAAAAAGCAAGAACGTTCTCTAGGAATTTCACATAAAGAAAAAATTAAAATAGCAGTAAAATCCTTAGGATTAGACGATTTAAAACCATTTTATCCAGAAGAAAAAATAATAGAATACGTACTTAAGAGCAAAAACCAAAAACAACTAATAGATTTATCCTTAACCGATTTTGCAGAAGAAACTGCAGGAGAATCGATGGCTCCAGGAGGAGGAAGTATTTCTGCTTATGTAGGAACATTAGGAGTATCGTTAGGAACAATGGTCGCAAATTTATCTGCACATAAAAGAGGATGGGACGACAAATGGGAAGAATTTTCAAAATGGGCAGAAAAAGGACAAGCGTATAAAAACAGATTGTTAGCCTTAGTAGACGAAGACACCAATGCGTTTAATAAAATTATTGACGGATTTAGAATGCCAAAAAATACCAATAAAGAAAAAGAACTAAGAGTAGAAGCCATCGAGAATGCAACCAAATACGCAACAGAAGTGCCATTTCAAGTAATGGAAACAGCGCAACAGTCTATGGAAGTCATGTTAGAAATGGCAAAAAAAGGAATTCAAAACTCATTATCAGATGCAGGAGTAGGAGCATTATGTGCAAGAGCAGCCGTTTATGGCGCATATTTTAACGTACGAATAAACGCAAAAGACATTAAAGATAGAGATTTTGCAACCGAAATTTTAGAAAAAGCGAAAGTTATTTTTGATAAAGCAGTTGCTTCAGAAAATGAAATTATTACTTTTATTAATGGTAAAATATAACAAAACGGTATTCTAAAATCAGATTATTCTTAGAGAAAATTACGTCAAGTCGAGTAATTTTTCATAGAAGAAACGAATAAAAGTTGTATCGAGAACACATAATTTTACAAAACACTCTCGATACAATCGTTATTCTAAAATACCATATCTCAACTTTTTTACAGTTTTATTTGGTAGAAAATTTTCGATATAACTGTTTTTGGTGTGTATCTAAATTAATCTCTCTACCGTTAATAAAAGCATTTTCAACGTTGTTGGTACGCATATCTAAAGCATCGCCAGAGGAAATAAACAACGTAGCATCTTTACCAACTTCGAGAGAACCAATTTGCGTATCGATACCTAAAATTTTAGCAGGATTTAAAGTAAGCATTGTTATTGCTTTTTCATAATCTAGACCATAAGCAACAGCAGTACCAGCATAAAAAGGTAAATTTCGAGTATTCATACGCTCCATTCCTCCAGCAGGATCAAAAGCAACCAAAATACCAGCATCATCTAATAACTTAGCTAATTTAAAAGGAAGTTTAATGTCTTGATCTTCGGCAGTTGGTAAAGAATGTGTACGTTTTAAAATAACAGCAATAGCATTCTTTTTTAATAAATCCGTTACTTTATACGCATCAAAAGCACCGACTAAAACAAGGTTAAGAATAGAAAATTGATTTTTAAAAGTAATAGCATCTATAATTTCTTTCTCTCCATTTACATGAATATAAAGTGTTTTACTACCATTAAATAAACCTTTTAACGCTTCAAATTTTAAGTTAGGAGTATCCGTATTCTCTTTTGTATTATCAAAAAAAGAAACAATAGTTTGTATTTGTTTGTCATACTTTTTATTTTCGCTTATGGAGCCAGGTTGTGCCCACCAACCAGAACGATTAAAAGATTTAGGCCAGTTTAGATGTATACCATCATCTTCTCTAAGAATAGCGTCTTCATAATTCCAAGCATCAAATTGTACAACCGAAGATGTGCCAGAAATATAACCACCACGAGGAGTTATCTGTCCAATTAAAACACCATTAGAACGAACAGTTTCCGTAACTTTAGATTCAGGATTATAAGCAACAATACTTCGTATGTGTGGATTAAAAGTGCCAATTTCTGTAACATCTAAAGTTGCTTTTACAGCGTCAATTTCTGCCAATCCAAGTGTCGTATTTGGTGCAATAAAAGCAGGATAAATATGTTTTCCTTTTGCCCGAATTACTTTCCCAAGATGCTTATTTACACCAGAATTACTTTGAACAGTAGTTAAGGTTCCATTTTTAAAAACGACAATACTATTCGGAATAACTTTTCCATTTCCAATATGAGCCGTAGCTCCAATAATAGTAATTGTTTCTGTCTGTTTTGGAGCAGGAATTTGTTGCGACATTGCAACAGAACCAATTCCAACGAATAACAAGAATAATATATTTTTCATAAGTAAGAGTTTTGTGGAATTAATAAGCAACTGTTTCACAAGTATATAATTTTGGAGCTTTCTTTTTTGGTTTTTGAGTTTTTACACCTTTATTTTTTTCGATAAGCATTAAATTTATCAATTTATTGCGTTCCTTTTTAATTAATTGCTGTTGTTTTAAATCTCTTTCAATATCAAAATATAGAATGCCATCAATAAAAGTTTTTTCCGCTTTAGCGTAAACCGATAACGGATTCGTATTCCATAAAACTAAATCTGCATCTTTACCAACTTTAATACTACCTACACGATGGTCAATATGCAATAATTTAGCAGGATTTAAAGTTACAAATTTCCAAGCTTCCTCTTCGCTAATGTTACCATATTTTACAGCTTTTGCAGCTTCTTGATTTAGTCTTCGTGACATTTCTGCATCATCGGAATTAAATGCAACTACAATTCCTTTTTTATGTAAAATAGCACCATTATAAGGTATGGCATCATTAACTTCGTATTTGTAAGCCCACCAATCGGAAAAAGTAGATGCGCCAACACCATGTTGCTTCATCTTATCTGCAACTTTATAGCCTTCGAGGATATGTGTAAAAGTATTCACTTTAAAATTAAATTTTTCAGCGACTCGCATTAACATGGTAATTTCGGATTGAATATACGAATGACATGTAATAAATCGTTCTTTATTAAGGATTTCTGCAAGCACTTCTAATTCTTGATCATAACGTACTTCTTTTCCATGTTTCTTTTTATAATCGTATTCTTTTGCTCGTGTAAAATTATCCATATAAACTTGCTCAACACCCATTCTTGTTTGTGGAAAACGATGTGAATTATATGGAGATCTAGAATGTTTTACATTTTCACCTAAAGCAAATTTTATAAATTTATGGTCTTTATACTGCATTACATCTGGATTTTCTCCCCATTTTAGTTTTATCAATGCAGCACGTCCACCAATAGGATTTGCAGAACCATGTAGTAATTGTGATGTTGTAACGCCACCTGCAAGATTTCTATACATATTAATATCGTTGGATTTTACGACATCTTGAATAGTGACTTCTGCAGAATTATTTTGTCCAGCTTCGTTTACTCCATCAGAAATAGCAATATGCGAATGCTCATCTATAATTCCAGCAGTTAGGTGTTTATTTGTGCCATCAATACGTATAAAATTTTTATTGAAGGTTTGCGTATCAGTATCTAAAATTTTATAAATTTTACCATTACGAATAAATACATCTTTATTTTTTATAATGCCATCCTTTTCGTTTGTCCAAACAGTAACATTTTTAATTAAGAAGTCTTGTTGTTTCGGTTTTTTAATAAAGCCATAAGCAATATTTGGAAAAGTTACAGGTAATATAAAAACTTCTTTAGAAGTGTTTTTTTTCTTTTTTCTTTGTTTAGAAACAGGTTTTACACGCTCTTTTATAGCTTTCCAAGTAGTTTTAGTACCGTTTTCTAAGATTGCATTACCACTAAATTCAGAAACAGTATTAATCTTGGAAATTAATCGTATAAATTCTGTTTTTGTTGTGTCTAACGGATTTATTAACACATTCAGCCAATTATTTTTATAGGTTGTTTTTGATTTTAATACCATGGAATCTAAAGTAACTTTGGCCTTTATTTTATTAGATTCTCCAGTAAATATAATGTTGTATTTTTTTGCATCTATTTGAAAAAAATATTTTCCAGAAATGGGAATAATATTACGATCTTCAAGTATATTTTTAGAACCTTGAATCCAATTTTCATAAATAATAGAACCTTTATCAAAAATAGGTTTTGAAGTTATTAAAAAGTTAGCATAGGCATCTTTTTTTAGCGATCCAATTACATTTTCTTTTTGCAAATATTTTGCAGGAATTGTAGTAAGTGCAGCTAAAGCAGTTTCTTTATCTAAACCGTATTTTATTGCTTTAAGAAGATTAGGAATAAAATCTTTTTTTGCTTTTAAATCTGCAGTAGTAAGGCAAAAAGAAACCTTGTTTTTAGCTAGAATAGCTAAATTTGCAGGCGCTTGGTTCCAAAAGCGCAAATCACTCAAAGCAATTTGATTTGCTGTATACGGATTACTAACATCATAAGGTTTTGGAAAATTTAATGGAATAATATATCGTGCATTTGTTGCCTTAATTTCATTAATTCGTTCAAATTCATTTCCTTTTCCTTTAATAATAGCATTCAAATGAAATAATTTTGAAATTTTTGAAACACGTATGGCATTCAGTTTGTCATTAGCATCAAAAATTAAAGGTAAACTTTCGTTATTAATCTGTGCATCTAAAGAAATATCATTGGTGTTTTTCTGATTTTTATACCAATTTACATCGTTAAAAAATTGTCGTAATAAAGCGATACTTCCCATTAGAGAAGTAGGATACGATTGTCTGGATGTTACACTTTTAGTAAAAGCAAAATGTTGTGCTGCTTTTTGTGAAATAATTCGAGTATTATTTGTCGTATTTTGATCTAAACTGGTAAGTACAGAAGTTCCACGAGCAATACCATCTTTAACGTGTGTGTTTACAACACCAAAACCTAATTTTAATAATGCTTTAGCGGTTTTAACATCGTATTTGTAAAAATTTACAGCATTGGTTTCTGGTCTAATATGATCGTTCCAATAATAACCGTCACGTTTTGAATTCCATTGAGAACTTAAAGAAAAATTTTTATCTCTTTTTGGTTTTGTAATACCAAAATCGCTATACAAATCGATAAAAGATGGATAGATATATAATCCTTTAACATTAATTTGTACTGTATTTTTAGGTAATTTAATGTTTAAACCAACAGCGACAATTTTTTTATCCTTTATTAATAAAGTACCATTTTTAATTATTTTTGTTGGATTAGCATAAATAGTTGCATTAACAAATGCAGTATAACCTTTATTTGGTGTTTTAATACCGTTATTTTTCGGAAAATGTTCTTGTGCATTTATAGCGAACCATAAAAAAACAAAAAGTATTGGAAGATATTTTTTCATATTGAGCATGTCGTTAAAGGGCTAAAGTGATTTTTCGTAAGCAAGTAATAAACCAACCATTTTGCCATAGCTTTCCATGCCATGTTCTTGATGGTTTGCTTTTAAAAAGGTATCGTAAATTTTATGAAATAAAGGATTAAGTGGTGTTTTGTATTTTTTCCAGTGTGCTCTAGTTTCTTGAATGTTTTTTTGAACACCTAAAGGAATTCGATTTAAAATTTCTTCATATATTACAGTATCATTTCGTCTAATTTCATATAAAGAATAACGTAAAGCCATAATTCTTGCAGAATATTGAAATAATAAATCCGTACTATTAATAGCAGCCAAATAACCAATAAAATTAGCTTCACTTTCGTTTGCATAACCAATTTGATGTGCAACTTCATGACTAGCAGTTGCAGGAACAGTATACGTTACTAAATTAGAATTTACATGAGCTTCGCCAGTTATAGGATTCAAATATCCAGCAAAACCCATATAACTCATCGGAATACTAAAAATGGATTTTTTAACTTTAGGCTTAGTATAGGTAAATTGAGGGAATTTTTTTGCTAATTTTTCATAACCAATACTTGTTCTCTCTAGTAATTCGGATTCCGTTAATATAGTTTGTACAGAAATGGTATCATTTTTTGTTAGTTTAAAGTGAATTTCTTGTGTTTTTACAAGTAATTTTTCGGTTAAAAGAGATAAATCTTCTATATCGTATTTTGGAATCTCTAATTGCATTCCTTCTTGTAAAGGTTTACGATAATAATTCATTCCCCAAAAAAGATAAAAAATAAAGTATAAAATAGATAGTTTAGCAAAAATAGCATAAAAAGTATGCGATAAATTTTTTGGTCTTTTAAAAAAAAGCCAAATACTTCTACAAAACCAAATAAAAGCAACAATTAATAAAATATCGCCAATCGAAAAAGGAAGCCATCCAAAAATAGTTCTAAAAAAAGAGGAAATAACAGGATAGATACCATTAGAATAATAATTTTCGATGAAATTAGGATACTTAGATAACCAATTAACAAGTACAATTTGTATGAGTAATAAGAGGCTAAGTACTTTGTTTGTTTTTACCATACTTCAAATGTAAATTTTTTTTATCAATTCTTTTTAACTTTCTAAATAAGTTATCTGAATTTATTGCAGACATAAAAAAAAAACTTTTTTTTACAGTATCATAATAAAGTCCACTTTGGAACGTAAATTTCTATTATTTAAAAATAAATATCTTAACAAAAAAGTAGACTTATTAACAATTCTTATTAACATTATTTGTGAATAAAGTACGGAGTAGTTATTATTATATTCAAATTAAAAAGTATTTTTGTAATATGGAGCAACCAAAACAATTTACAACAAACAAATCGAGAAAAGGCACACTAATTTCGCTTGAAAAAGGGAAATTACCACCACAAGCTATTGATTTAGAGATGGCTGTAATTGGAGCTATGATGATTGATAAAAAAGGAGTAGACGATGTTATTGATGTGTTGAGCCAAGAAACTTTTTATAAAACAGAACATCAATACATCTACAATGCAATTTATGGTTTATTTAAAGATTCCCAACCAATTGACTTATTAACAGTTTCCGATCGATTGATTAAAGATGGTAATTTACAGCTAGCAGGAGGAGATTTATACTTGATTAATTTAACACAAAAAGTATCTTCATCTGCACATATCGAATTTCATGCACGAATTGTTTTGCAAAAATTTATTCAGCGAAAATTGATTAGTATTTCTAATGAAATTATTACCGAAGCTTATGACGAGACAACCGATGTATTTGATTTGTTAGATTCTGCAGAAGCAAAACTGTTTGAAGTCTCTCAAGGAAGTTTAAAGAAAAGTACCGAAGCAGCAGCAGGATTAGTTGCACAAGCACTTAAAAAAATACAAGATATTTCGAATACAGAAGGTATGAGTGGTGTACCAAGTGGATTTACAAAATTAGATAATCTAACCTCTGGATGGCAGCCTTCGGATTTAGTTATATTAGCAGCAAGACCAGGAATGGGGAAAACCGCTTTCGTAATGTCAATGGCAAAAAATATGGCAATAGATTTTAATATTCCAGTAGCTATATTTTCGTTAGAAATGTCTTCTATACAGTTAATCACTAGGATGATTTCGAGTGAAACTGGAATTTCTTCAGGAAAATTAAAAAAAGGAGATTTAGAACCTCACGAATGGGAGCAACTAAATGTAAAAGTTAAAAAATTATCGGATGCACCAATATTTATAGATGATACACCATCTTTATCCATTTTTGATTTAAGAGCAAAAGCACGTCGTTTAGCGTCGCAACATGGAATTAAAATTGTAATTATTGATTACTTGCAATTAATGACAGCAGGAAACTCAAAAGGAGGAGGAAATAGAGAACAAGAAATATCGATGATTTCTAGAAATTTAAAAGCCTTAGCAAAAGAACTAAATATTCCAGTAATCGCCTTATCACAATTATCACGAGCCGTTGAAACACGAGGAGGAAGTAAAAGACCATTATTATCCGATTTACGAGAATCTGGAGCAATTGAGCAAGATGCAGATATTGTTTCCTTTATTTTTAGACCAGAATATTATGGGCAAACAGAGTGGGACGATGATGAACATACTCCTTGCGAAGGACAAGGAGAGCTAATTATTGCAAAACATCGTAATGGTGGTTTAGAAAATATTCGTTTGAAATTTACAGGTCACTTAGCTTTGTTTTCGGATTTAGAGGATACCAACTTTGACAATGAATACGCTTCTAAAATGAATTCAGGATTAGATACAAATACCTTGCCTAGTCCAGCGGATGCATTTGGAGATAATGATGTGCCATTTTAGTTCTTAAGGATTGTAAACATCTCCAATTTGTAGATTTACCAATTTAATAATGCGTTTTAAATATTGGTATAAATTTTGCTATTTTTACAACATATTAAAACCATTATATGAAAAAATATATATTTCTATTTTTATTTTTATTTTTTGCTAAATTTAGTTTTGCATCTTTTATTTTAATTCCGATGGATGATGTTTCACAGAAAAATCATTTAAAGGCATACGGAATAACATACATGTCTTTAGAAAAAGGAAATAAAGTAAAATGGTTGTTAAATTATAGAGGAGGATCTTTTTTATTAGAAGATACCGATATTTTTAGAAAAGAATGTACCATTAGAGGAGTTACTTACGAAGTGATTTCGGATACAGAAGCATTAAGTATATTAGAGCTAATTAGTAGTCCATCACAAAATATGGAAGCAGTACTGTTAGAGAAAGCACCAAAAATTGCAGTTTATTCACCAAAAGATAAAGCACCATGGGACGATGCTGTTACGATGGTATTAAATTATGCTGAAATTCCGTATGAAGTTGTTTATGACGAAGAAGTGCTAAATGATGCATTAATAAAATACGAATGGTTGCATTTACACCATGAAGATTTTACAGGACAATACGGAAAATTTTATGCAGCATATAGAAGAGTTTCTTGGTATATTGAAGCAAAAAAACACGCAGAAGATTTAGCCAAAAAATTAGGATATGATAAAGTGTCAAAGGAAAAATTAGATGTAGCCCTACGTATTCGTGATTTTGTGATAGGAGGAGGATTTATGTTTGCAATGTGTAGTGCAACCGATAGTTTTGACATTGCACTAGCAGCGGAAGGCATAGATATTTGTGAACCTATGTTTGATGGCGATGGAAGTGAAGCAGACTATCAATCAAAAATTGATTTTAATAAAACGTTTGCCTTTAAAGATTTTATATTAGAGCGAAATCCAATGATATATGAATTTTCTTCAATTGATATGACTCGAAAACGAAAAGTATCTAAAACATTAGATTATTTTTCGTTGATGGAATATTCTGCAAAGTGGGATCCAATACCAACAATGCTTACGCAAAATCATACAACATTAATTAAAGGTTTTATGGGACAAACAACTTCATTTAAACGAAGTAGCATAAAATCAAATGTCTTGGTAATGGGAGAATTAAAATTAAATGAAGAGGCAAGATATATTCATGGAGTTATAGGTAAAGGCATGTTTACTTTTTACGGAGGTCATGATCCAGAAGATTACAAGCATAGAGTAGGAGATCCCAAAACAGAGTTAGATTTACATCCAAATTCTCCAGGATATCGTTTGATACTAAATAATGTACTTTTTCCTGCTGCGAAAAAGAAAAAACAGAAAACATAAAAATTGTGATTTTTTATTCGATCACAATTTTACGAATTCTGTGATTATAGGTGTCTGCTACAATTAAATTATTATCCGAATCAACAGCAATGATATAAGGGCTTTTAAATTGAGCAACTGTACCAGAACCTTCAACATATCCAACAGTACTTCCAGCAAGGGTTGTAACCAAACCATTAGGCGAAATACTTTTTATTTTTTGATTGCCGTAATCTGGTATGTAAAGGTTATTATTTGCATCTATTGTTATTCCAAACATGGTACTAAACCTTGCATTATCACCAATACCATCAATATCTCCAGTATTAGTACTACTTCCTGCTAAGGTAGTAACAGTTCCACTTGGTGTTATTTTTCGTATTGTACGATTATTTGTATCTGCAATAAATAAATTACCTTCTCCATCTATTGTTATTCCAAACGGTCTATTAAATTGAGCATCACTTGTAGATCCATCTACACTTCCAGCTGCGCTACCAGTTACTGTAGTTACATTTCCAGTACTAGTTTCTACCATACGAATTCGATGGTTACTTGTGTCAGCAACATATAATTTTCCTTGAGAGTCTGAAATAATTCCAGCAGGAAAATAAAATTGCGCATTAGCACCGATACCATCTGTATTACCAGAGGTTCCTGGAACTCCTGCAATAGTACTAACTGCACCACTAGTGGTTATTTTACGTATCGTGTGATTTCCATAGTCTGCTACATATAAGTTGTCTTGTGTATCTATTGTAATTCCCCAAGGTCTATTAAATTGAGCCGCAACTCCAAAAGCATCATTGGTTCCAGAAATACCACTTCCAGCAATTGTAGTTACAACACCTGTAGGTGTTATTTTTCGGATTCTGTTATTACCATACTCGGAGACAAATAGATTATCTTGACTATCTATTGTCAATCCAATAGGAATATTAAATTGCGCAACGGCTCCAGTTCCATCTAGATAACCAGCAGTCCCACTTCCAGCGATTAAAGAGGTATTTACTTCAGAAATTATATAAGTAAATTTTGAACCGATAGATTCTATACCATTTACAATAACTTTAACCAAACCTGTAAATGCTTTTACTGGAACTTTAGCAGTAATTGTAGACTCACTTACAGTAAGTACTTCTGCTTCTTTTCCGTTAAAGTAAACCGAAACTTTATTCATATCAGCACCAAACCCATCTCCTTGAATGCTCACTACGGTTTCTTTTGGACCACTTTCTGGACTGATACTTCTAACAGTAGTATTAATATCATCTTTATTACAGTTAATAAATGTTATTACGGTAAAAAATAAGAGTATTACTTTATTTACATATTTCATAATTTTTAAAATTGAGATGATTTAGTATTATTTTCAATAATCAAAAGTAATATTAAATTTAAGTTAAAAAAAAACAATATTATTAATGGTACTAAATTTTTTATTTTTTACTGTTTTTGATGTATATCTTGCTTATTAAAATCTAAAATTACTTCTACTCTTGTGTTATTTTTCGAACTCTATTATTAAATGTGTCAGCAACAAAAATAGTACCATTAGAATCTACAGTAATACCAAATGGGCGATTATACCTTGCAGTGCTACCTATACCTTCTAAATAACCTCTTGAACTTCCTGCAAGAGTACTTACTTCATTATTTTCATCAATTTTTCTAATTTTATCGTTGCCATAATCTGCAGTATAGATATTATTTTGTGCATCGACACATATACCTAATGGATAATGAAACTTAGCAAGAGTTCCAGCTCCATTATCAAAACCTAAAGTGGTTCCAGCTAAGGTACTTACATTTCCATTGGTATCAATTTTTCTAATTTTATTATTATACGAATCCGCAATAAATAAGTTATCTTCAGAATCAATTGTTATTCCTGCTGGCCAGTAATATTTCGCAGATGCTCTTGCTCCATCAACATAGCCTTGTGTGCTTCCAGAATAAGTACTTACCTCACCATTTGGTGTTATTTTACGAATTCTATTATTTTTTTGATCTGCAACATATAGAATATTATTGGAGTCAATGGTAATTCCTGCTGGTGAATGAAATTTAGCAAGTGTTCCAACACCATCTGTATAACCTTGTGAGCTTCCTGCAATAGTCGAAACTACTCCTGCCGAAGTTATTTTGCGTATTTTGTAATTATTAGGATCGGTTACGTACAAATTATCTTCGGAGTCTATGGTAATGCCATAAGGATAACTGAATTTTGCTGTTATTCCAGTACCATCTGCATATCCTTGTACGCTTCCTGCAAACGTAGTAACCATACCATTAGGCGTTATTTTACGGATTAAATGGTTGTTTGTATCTGTTACAAAAATATTATTTTGAGAATCAACGGCAAGCCCAATTGGAGCCGAAAAACTCGCTGTTGTACCTACACCATTTACACTTCCTGTCGAGCCATTTCCTGCAAGAATACTTGAATTAATAGCTGATATAGTGTATGTGAATTTAGGTCCTATTAGCTCCTCTTCGTTAATTAATACTTTTACTAAACCTGTATATGCTAATGCAGGGACTTTAGCAGTAATTTCTGTGTCGCTTACTGTAATTACGGTTGCTTCTTTACCATTAAAAAAAACAGAAACGACAGCACTATTCGTTCCAAAATTTTCTCCAGTAATGGTTACAATAGTTTCTTTTGGACCTATATTAGGATCTATAGTTGTAATAGTTGAGGTTAGAATGCTATCGCCATCATTTGGCTCGTCTCGATTACAACTACTAAAGATTAAATTTACCATTAGTACAAATACAATTAATTTTCTTTTTCTTTTCATCTGTTAAGTTTATTATGTTATTAGAATTGTTAGAATCCAAATATATGGATTTATAATTAAAATTAATTAGACTAATTTAAAAATTATTTCGTTAGTTTGTCTTATGAAACGATTTATTGTTTTTAGCTTCTTAAGCGTTAACTTTTTTGTCCTAGCACAAGAAATTCCAACAAATCGTATTACCAAGCAAGTTTTAGTAAAAAAAGATACTATTGTTTTTGATACAGTTAGTGTAAGTCCATTTTACTTTAAAGCTATAGATGCTAATAAGGTTATAATTGACACTTCTAAATATAAGGTTAATTTTGCAAAAGCAAATCTGTTTTTTACCGATACAACGTATTTGGACAAAACAATTAGCATTGTATATGAATCTCTTCCTAAATTTTTAACAAAAACATACAAACCGTTCGATGAAAAGTTAATTGTTACAAATTCTAAAAATTTAACGCGTCTTTATAGTTCAAGTTCTAGTATAAATAATTCTTACAGTAAACCTTTTAGAGGTCTAGATACTAATGGAAGTTTGTCGAGAGGTATAACAATGGGAAATAACCAAGATGGCGTTTTAAATTCTAATTTTGATTTGCAAATAAGTGGAAATTTATCTAAAAAAGTTAAAATAAGAGCTAATATTACCGATACTAATGTGCCTCTACAAGAAAATGGTTATACACAACGTTTAAACGAATTTGATAGGGTTTTTATTGAATTATTTAGTAGCAAATGGCGTTTAACTGCTGGAGATATTAATTTTAATAATAATGCGAATGCTTATTTGAATTTTAATAAAAAAGTTGCAGGTATTTCGGTAGATATTAATTTAGGAAATGCTACTAATAAAACAAATATTTTTGCCTCTGGAGCATTGGTTAGAGGAAAGTTTACGTCGGTCGATTTTAATGGATTAGAAGCCAATCAAGGACCATATCGGTTAGCAACAAGTAATGTGCCGTTTTTATTGATAATTTCTGGAAGTGAAACTGTTTTTGTTAATGGAATTCCTTTAACTCGAGGCGAAAGTAAAGATTATGTGATCGATTATAATACAGCAGAAATAACGTTTAACACAACATATCCAATCAATTCTAATATGCGAATTCATGTCGAATTTCAAGCAAGTGATCAAAATTATACACGTTTTGTAACTTTTGATAAAATAGATTTTGCTTCTGAAAAGTTACAGGTACAGGTTGGTTTTTACAATGAAAACGATGCAAAAAACCAAACCCTACAACAAGATTTAAGCGAAGAACAACAGCAAGTTTTAATTAATGCAGGCGATGATTTATCGCAAATGCAAGCTTTAAGTGCAGTACAAGAAGCATATATAGAAAATAAAATTCAATATAAAAAAGAAGTGGTAAATGGTGTTGAAGTTTTCGTTTTTTCAAGTAACCAAACGGATGTGTTATATGGAGTTCGATTTCGTTTGTTAGGAGTAAATCAAGGCGATTATCGTATTAAAAATACCGTTGCTACTGGTCGAATTTATGAATATATTGCACCTGTTAATGGTGTTAAGCAAGGGGATTATGAACCAACCATCCGTTTGGTAGCACCAAATAAACTCCAAATAACGACGTTTAAAGCAGATTTTATTCCAAATAAGAAAATAGCATTATCAACCGAAATCGCTTTTAGTAATAATGACAAAAATTTATTTTCGGATATTGACGATGGAAATAATCAAGGGTTTGCTGGTAGACTAAATTGGAAACAATTGTTACTCGATAAAAATTGGAAGTTAAAAAGCACCCTTCAATATGAAAAAATTCAACACAATTTTAATACCGTTGAGCGAATTAATCGAGTAGAATTTAATAGAGATTGGAATATAACGAATCTCCTAGGAAATCAAGATTTGTTATTGGCTAACTTGATTTATGAAAATGAAAAACAAGGCTTTTTACAGTATCAGTTTGAAAATTTAACTTTTAATGAAAATTTTAAAGGTTTAAAACATAAATTTGCCAGTAATTTTCATTTTAATAAAACGAAAATTACACTAGATGCTAGTATATTATCGAGTAATTCTACTTTAGAATCAAGTAAATTTTCCAAATTAGATACAGATATTAGACAACAAGTTTCCAAAAAGTTTTGGTTAGGAGCGAGATTGTTTTTTGAGGATAATATTCGCAAAAATAAAACAACGCAACAACTTAGTAACTCAAGTCATAAAAATAGTAATTATGATGTGTATTTTGGTATCGGAGACAGTACAAAAGTAAATTTAGAACTAGGCTATAGTTTTAGAAAAAATGATAGCGTACAATTATCTCGTATTCAGAATTTTAGTAAGTCGAGAACGTATTATATTAAGTCGAGAATTATACAAAATAAAATATCAAATTTAAGCGTTTATTTGCATTATCGAAAATTAAAAAACACACATTTTAACGATGATGAGTCTATCAACTCTAGAATACACTATCGTCAAGAATTAGCAAATAATTTTATACGATTGCAAAGTGTTTTTGAAACCAGTTCTGGTGCTTTGCCACAACAAGAATTTAACTATTTAGAGGTAGAGGCTGGACAAGGTTTTTATACTTGGATTGATTTTAATAATGATGGTATACAAGATTTAGATGAGTTTGAAATTGCTCAATTTCAAGATCAAGCAACTTATGTACGTGTATTATTACCTACCATACAGTTTGTTAGAACAAACCAAACAAAATTTAGTCAATCGTTACATCTTAATCCCTCAAAATGGACAAATGGTAATGGAATTAAAAAAATTGCTGCTCATTTTTTTAACCAAACGACCATGCAGATTGATAATAAATATTTAAAAACGGGTAGTTTTCAGTTAAATCCATTTGAGCGAAATAATGCACTATCTATAAAATATAATTTAAAGAATAATTTTTATTTTAATCGTGGTAAACAGCATTACTCTACAACGTATTCGTATTTAAAAGCTACGAATAAAACCGCTTTTGCAATAGGAACACAAGAAAACGACATCCGTTCCAATCAACTACAATTCCAGCATAAATTAAATACTTCTTGGTTGTTAGATTTACATGGAAATCGTATTAAAACAAAGAGTACTAATGAACGCTATTCTAGTAGAAATTTTGAATTGTTAACCAGTGATTTAAAAGCTAAAATTGCTTATCTTTACGGAAAAAGCACCTCTCTAGATTTACATTATAATTATAAAGATAAAAGCAATAGAATATTGTTAATGGAATCGTTAATTTCTAATAAAATAGGCGTTTCATTTACGTATGCTAAAAATCAGAATGTATCTTTACACACTTCGTTTGATTATATAAACAATGCTTTTATTGGCAATCAAAATTCGCCAGTAGGATTTCAAATGTTAGAAGGTTTACAAAATGGTAAAAACTATACTTGGAATTTTGTTTTTCAAAAAAAGCTCACAAATTATTTAGATATTAATCTAAATTACAATGCACGAAAATCAACCGATTTTAAAGCGATTCATACTGGTACGGTACAACTACGTGCTAATTTTTAAAAGGAACAAATCCTTTAACCAATCCACTTCTTAAAAGAAATATCTTTATTAACAATAGTTGCAATATCGTTAATTGCAATACGCTCTTGTAGCATAGTATCCCTATAACGAATGGTTACCGTATTATCTTCTTTTGTTTGATGGTCTACGGTAATACAAAAAGGCGTACCATTAGCATCTTGTCTTCTATAACGTCTACCAACAGCATCTTTTTCATCATAAATGGTAGTAAAATCAAATTTTAAATTGTTTATAATATCGTGTGCTATTTCTGGTAGACCATCTTTCTTTAATAATGGAAAAACAGCAACTTTAGTAGGAGCGAGGATAGACGGCAACTTTAAAACTACTCTTGTAGAGCCATCTTCTAAAGTTTCGGTAACTAATGAGTTTGAAAATATAGCTAAAAATAATCGATCCAAACCAACCGAAGTTTCTACAACATAAGGTACATAATTGGTTTTTGTTTCAGGATCAAAAAAGCGTAATTTTTTACCAGAGTGTTCTTCGTGTGCTTTTAAATCGAAATCGGTTCTAGAATGAATACCTTCTAATTCTTTAAATCCAAAAGGAAACTTAAATTCAATATCCGAAGCAGCATCTGCATAATGGGCTAATTTTTCATGATCGTGAAAACGGTAATTGTCTTTACCTAAACCAAGAGATAAATGCCATTTTAAACGATTTTCTTTCCATTTTTCATACCATTCGGTTTGTGTGCCAGGTTTTACAAAAAATTGCATTTCCATTTGTTCAAATTCACGCATCCTAAAGATAAACTGTCTAGCAACAATTTCGTTTCTAAACGCTTTACCAGTTTGAGCAATACCAAAAGGTATTTTCATACGTCCTGTTTTTTGTACGTTAGCAAAGTTTACAAAGATACCTTGTGCTGTTTCAGGACGTAAGTATAAATCCATAGCAGAAGCAGCATCTGCACCTAATTTGGTACCAAACATCAAATTAAATTGCTTTACATCTGTCCAGTTTTTAGAACCAGATACAGGACAAGCAATACCTAACTCTTCGATTTGTGCTTTTACATCAGCCAAATCTTCTTTTTCGAGAGATTTTCCCATACGAGAAAGAATATTATTAATTTTTTCTTGATAGCCTAAAACCCTTCCGTTAGTAGAAATAAATTCTTCTTTATTAAAAGTATCGCCAAAACGTTTTGCAGCTTTAGCAACTTCTTTTTCTATCTTTTTTTCAATTTTCGCACAGTAATCCTCAATCAAAACATCTGCTCTATACCGTTTTTTAGAATCTTTATTATCAATCAAAGGGTCGCTAAAAGCATCTACATGTCCAGAAGCTTTCCAAGTGGTTGGATGCATAAATATTGCCGTATCAATTCCAACAATATTTTCGTGTAATTGTACCATTGCTTTCCACCAATAGTTACGAATATTTTTTTTTAGTGCAACACCATTCTGAGCATAGTCGTAAACCGCACTTAAACCATCGTAAATTTCACTAGATTGAAATACGTATCCATATTCTTTTGCGTGTGAAATTACTTTCTTAAATAAATCTTCTTGTTTTGCCATTTGGCAAAAATAGAAAATACTATACAATTACAGAATAATTAATAAATATTTATTTGAAAAGTAATGCAATTTGAATTTGGAGTGTAATTATTGAATACTATCTTCAGGAACATCTTTAAATTCTTCAAAGTTTTGTAACTCGCTATCTGGAACCTCGTCTTCTATATCTTTAAAAATAGCATTTTTATTGTAATCAATTTCCTCTTTCTTTTGTTCTTCTAACAATTGTATGTTATTCTTTAAATCTTGTTTTAATTTGAATATATAAATAAGAGAAAATAGAGCAGCCAATAAGAAAATTAATGGAAAAATTAATTTCCTATTAATCGTTAATACCTCTTTTTTTAATTGTTTTTCTTTCATGATTCTAAATTGTTTATCCTTAAAATAATTATTGGCATCAAAGCATGAAGTTTTATAATTTATTTAAGTACCTTCTCCACAGAGCCAACTTTTACACCATCGGTATAAAAATCAATGGTATAAATGCCTTTTTCTAATTTTTTTCCATTTGTATTTACAATAATTTCGCCAACCATTGCAGATTTGTTATACGGAATAATACTTTCTTCCGAAAATGTAACACGATCACCATTCTCTGTGGTAAATATACCTTTTGAAATTAATAAATTACCATCTGGTTTCTTAATTACAACATGTGTTACAATATCTTTTTCTTTAGCAATAGGATTTTCATTTAATAACAAACTTGTTTTAAAAAGATCTACCCTTCTTGCTCTTGTGCTTTCTTTGTACTTTCCGCCACTGCGTTCTCTAAAAGTAGTAACTTTAAAATTACTAACTTTTACAATTTCGCCAATAGCAACTTTTTTTGCTAAATCTAAATTTTGTTTAACTAAGGTATCATTATAAGTGGTTTGTTTTTCTAAATCGGTTTCTAATACCTGTTTATCTTCGTGTAAATCTTGATTTTCTTGATTTAATAATTCGTTTCTTTTTACTATAGAATCGTTTAGATATAATAATTTCTTAGAAATCTTATTTAAACCTTTTATTTTAGTTTTATAAAATTTGATTAGTTTCCAATTTGTATTTTTAAGACTTTTTAAAGAATCTTTAAAGCTAATAATACTATTTTTTTGGATTTCTAATTCTTCCGATAGCGTAGTATTTTGTGCAATTGCAGAATTGTATTGGTCTTCTATTTTTGTTAAATTTTCGAGTATTGTTTCTTTCTCAATAACCAAAGTTTGCTTCGTTTCTTGATATTGTTCGTTGTTTAAATAGCTATAAATTACAAGACCTACGATTACTATAGATAAGATAACAATGATTATTTTTTTATTGTCGTTGGACATGATTTGAAAATTTAATTATTAGTTGATAGATACAAAAGACAAATATATTATTTTTTTATACATTTATAAATAAATGCAGGAGGAATATTTGCTAGTTCAAAATTTAAAGAAACATTATTTTTATTGAAAATTTGTTTAAATTTACGGTAAAAACGCAAAGAATATTGATATTGTATAAATTGTCCATTTGTTCTCAATGCATGTTTAGATTTTACTAAAATATTTTGTGAAACTAATTTTGGAAGCATCGTAAGTGGCAAACTAGAAATAAAATAATCTGCAAAATTAATGTTTAATTTTTTTAATTCGATAAGAATATTTTCTGCCGAAGATTTTAAAACGATTAATCTACCATCATTAATTTCTTTAAGGTGTTTGTAAAAATGTGTATTTATTTCAAAACAGATTAAGACACAATCGCTTTGCATTTTATTTAAAATTTGATGTGTAATAATGCCATTTCCAGGACCGTATTCGACAATTACTTTAGCGGTATTAAAATCAATGCTATGCAGCATTTTTTTTATCAAAAATCGAGAACTAGGAGTTATTGTACCAGCAGTCTTAAAATTTTTAATAGCTTCTTTAAAAAATGCTTTTTTTGTTTGCAATTTTGTTTAAGTTAAGAATAATAATTCGTATTTTTATACCTATTAAAAAATAGGTTTAGCAAATATGCATATTTTTAAGGGTATCAGCCAAATTTTTTTCCCAAATATTTGTTTCTGTTGTGAAAATGTATTGACAAATCAAGAAAAAGTAATTTGTACTTATTGTCTACATAACTTGCCAGTAACAAATTACACACTTACAAAAGACACCTCCGTTTTAAAAGTATTTTATGGAAGAGTTGCAATAGAGAATGCTACAGCTTTACTATTTTATCAGAAAAAAGGAATTGTTCAAAATTTAATACACCATCTTAAATATAGAAACCAACAAAAAATAGGAACTTTTATTGGTAATTGGTTAGGCGCAGAAATGAAAGAAAGTAATCAGTTTAATGAAATTGATTATATTATACCAGTTCCATTACACAGTAAACGCTTAAAAGAACGAGGTTATAACCAAGTAACGAAATTTGGTAAACAACTTGCGGATGTATTAGAAGTGCCATATTTAGAAAATGTTTTAAGCCGAAAAAAAGCAAATAAAACACAAACAAATAAAGGAAGAATGGATAGATGGAATAATGTTATCGAATTATTTTATTTGGAAAACGTACTTCTATTTGAGAATAAACACATCTTATTAATAGATGACATAATTACAACAGGAGCTACAATCGAGGCTTGTTGTAATGAACTTAATAAGACAAAAAATATAAAAGTTAGTATTGCAGTTATGGCAATTAGTTAATCTTTTTTGGAGAGTAAATAACAAGAAATAATTTTATTAATTATCGAATTAAAGAGGAAAACAAATTAAATTTTTATCAAATAATTAACAAAAAATAATCGTTTCTTTGCATAAATATCTAGTGTATGAAGTTTCGTTTTTTTGTGATAATACTACTGTTATTAAGTGTGCTTGGTTGTGCACGTCGAGGAAATCCATCTGGAGGACCAAAAGACGAAAGTGAACCAATTTTAATTCGGACAATTCCAGAATTTAAAAGTATACAATTCAATGAAAAAGAAATTAAAATATATTTTGATGAATATATCAAATTAAAAGATTTACAAAAACATTTGGTAGTTTCGCCACCATTAAAATATCCAGCAATAGTAACACCACTTGGTACTCCAAGTAAAAAAATTACCATTTCAATTCAAGATACATTGCTAAAAAATACAACCTATACTTTTAATTTTGGAGAAAGTATTATCGATAATTCGGAAGGTAATATTTTGAGTAATTTTAAATATATATTTTCGACAGGAAGCTATATTGATTCCTTATCTATACAAGGAGTAATTACAGATGCATTTAGTAAAAAAAAGAACGAATATATTTCTGTTTTTTTATATCCAGCAGATACGACATTTAACGATTCAACCATCTATAAAGAAAAGCCATTATACGTAGCAAATACATTAGATAGTATTGGATGGAAAATTGACAATATTAAACAAGGAAAATACCATCTAATTGCAATAAAAGACGAAAATAAAAATTATTTATTTGATGCAAAAAAAGATAAAATAGGTTATATAGATAGTATTATTACCATTCCAATAGAAAAAAAAATTACTGTAAAATTGTTTCAAGAAGAATTGCCTTTTAAATTAATTAACGGATTAGAGGTGTCAAAAGGGCATGTTGTATTTGGATATGAAGGAAACGTAAATAAATTAAATATTAAACCAATTCAAAAAAATATTAAATACACAACAACATTTGATAAAAAAAAGGATAGTGTGCATTTTTATTATAAAACAGATAAAAAATTAGATTCGCTACAATTTGTATTGACAACAGGAAATGTTAAGGAAGAAAAAACAGTAAAATTACGATCTAAAGTAGAAATGGATAGTTTAAAGATAACAAGTAATTTAAGAGGAATTTTGCACTTGGCGGATACACTTATTATTATGGGAAATAACCCATTAGAAAAAATAGACAAAAAAGGAATCTATTTTGTAGACAAAGATAGTGTAAAAGTAACCTACGTTATTGCAAAGAAAGGAAAACAAATAAAATTTATTTTTGACAAAAAAGAAGAACAAAATTACCAATTAAGATTGCTGCCAAAAACGATTACAGATTTTTTTGGACAACAACAAAAAGACACTTTAAATTATACGTTTAGAACAAAGAGAAAAGATAATTATGGAAGCATAAGTCTAAACATAACAGGAGTAAAAAAACAAATTATCGTTCAGTTATTAACAGACAAAGAAGAAATCGTACAAGAAAAAATCTCTACGGAAAATAAAATAGTCGAATTTAATCTTTTAAAACCTGCTAAATATACCATTAGAATAATTACCGATAGCAATGCAAATAAAAAATGGGATACAGGTAATTATCGATCAAAATTACAACCAGAAAAGGTTATTTATTTTAATGGCGAGATTAATGTAAAAGAAAATTGGTTTGTAAAAGAAGCCATTGATTTAAAATAAATTATATGTCAAGTGTACAAATAAAAATTGAAAATTTAAGAAAAGAACTCAATCAGCATAATCATAATTATTATGTATTAGATCATCCGACAATATCCGACTATGCGTTCGATATGAAACTAACCGAATTACAAAAGTTAGAAGACGAAAATCCACAATATTTTGATGTAAACTCACCAACGCAACGTGTAGGAGGAGAAATTACCAAAAATTTTGAAAATGTAGCACATAAAAATCGAATGTATTCCTTAGCAAACTCGTATTCAAAAGACGATTTACTAGATTGGGAAAAACGTTTGCTCAAAATTATTGGAGTAGCACAATTAGAATTTACTTGTGAATTAAAATACGATGGAGCTTCTATAAATTTAACATACGAAAATTCTAAATTAAAAACGGCAGTAACACGAGGCGATGGATTTATTGGAGATAATGTAACGCCAAATATTAAAACCATAAAATCAATACCACTACAAATACAAGAGGAATTTTTAAAAAATTTTGAAATACGAGGAGAAATAATATTGCCATTTAAAGGTTTTAATAAAATGAATGAAGAGCGTATTGCAAATGGAGAAGAACCCTACCGAAATCCAAGAAATACAGCAAGCGGAAGTCTAAAACTACAAGACAGTAGAGAAGTAGCAAAAAGACCATTAGACTGCTTATTGTACCATATAGTAACCGATGAAGCTACGTACAAAACCCATTTTGAAATTTTAGAAAATGCACGAAATGTAGGTTTTAAAGTGCCAAAAGAAATTAAATTATGTAAAACTATCGACGAAGTTTTTGAGTTTGTAAATTATTGGGATAAAAAAAGACAAGAGTTACCATACGAAACAGATGGAGTTGTAGTAAAAGTAAATTCATTACACTACCAAAATGAGATTGGATTTACATCCAAATCACCAAGGTGGGCAATTGCATATAAATTTAAAGCAGAGCAAGTAACTACAACATTAAATAGTATTAGTTATCAAGTAGGAAGAACAGGAGCAATTACTCCAGTAGCAAACTTAGAACCTGTAGAATTGGCAGGGACTATTGTAAAAAGAGCATCATTACATAATGCAGATCAGATAGAAAAATTGGATATTCGTGTAAATGATATTGTATTTGTAGAAAAAGGAGGCGAAATTATTCCAAAGATAGTTGGTGTAGATTTAGAAAAACGACCGTTCGATTCTGTTGCAGTACAATATGCGACAGCATGTCCAGATTGCAGTATCAAGCTAGAAAGAAAAGAAGGCGATGCAAAGCATTATTGTCCAAACGAATATGGATGTAAAACACAAATAGTAGGACGGATACAACATTTTATTAGTCGTAAGGCAATGAATATAGATGGTATTGGAGCCGAAACGGTAGAATTATTATTCGATGCTGGACTAATTACCAATTATGCAGATTTATACGATTTAGAGATAGAGCAAATAATTCCGTTAGAGCGAATGGCACAAAAATCTGCCGAAAATATTATTAATGGAATTGAAGCATCTAAGCAAGTACCATTTTCAAAAGTCTTATTTGCACTTGGAATTCGTTTTTGTGGAGAAACAGTCTCTAAAAAATTAGCAAAGCATTTTAAAACCATAGATAGTTTAATGTTAGCAGATTTTGAAACCTTAAAAAATGTAGATGAAATAGGAGAGAAGATAGCAGAAAGTATTATTGCATTTTTTGCAGTAGAATTAAATGTTGAGATTGTAAATAGACTAAAAAACAAACAATTACAATTTCAATTACATGAAGAGGATACCACAATTTCAAATAAATTAGAAGGTTTACTATTTGTGGTTTCAGGAGTATTTTCAAAATTTTCAAGAAATGAATTAAAGAAAGCTATCGAAGAAAATGGAGGGAAAAATTCAGGATCCTTATCAAAAAAAACAAATTATTTAATAGCAGGAGATGCTATGGGACCAGCAAAGAAAATAAAAGCAGAAAAATTAAACATTCAGATTATTAGCGAAGATAAGTTTATTGAAATGATTGGATGAGATTGTTCCTAAATTAGTAATAGTATATTAAAAATGCTTTACATAACTTGCCACTTTGCATGAAATATATAGAGGAAAACAAAGTAACATTGCAATGTAGAATTAAAAATAACAATTTAAATGAAAATAGTAATATCACCAGCAAAGTCCTTAGATTTTACAACAGAAATTCCAATAAACGAATATACAAAATGTGCTTTTTTAAAACAAGCAGCACTACTAAATGCAGTTTTAAAAACGAAATCGCCAACAGATTTGTCTAAACTAATGAAAATATCGGATAAATTGGCAAATTTGAATTGGCAACGAAATCAAGAATGGCAACTGCCATTTACTAAAAAAAATGCAAGACAAGCAATTTATGCATTTAAAGGAACCGTTTATGAAGGATTGGATGCCTATACAATTCCCAAAGAAAAAATACCGCAGTTACAAGAAAAATTGCGAATGCTATCAGGGCAATATGGTATTTTAAGGCCCTTAGATTTAATGCAAGCATATCGTTTAGAAATGGGAACCAAATTACAAGTAGATACCACAAAAAATCTATATCAATTTTGGGACGAAACCGTTACACAAAAATTGAATAAAGAACTAAAAAAAGATGAGATTTTTGTTAATTTGGCAAGTAATGAATATTTTAAGGTTGTAAAACCAAAATTGCTAAAAGTACCAGTAATCACACCAATTTTTAAAGATTATAAAAATGGAAGTTTAAAAATAATTGCATTTTTTGCAAAGAAAGCTCGAGGTATGATGGTTAGATATATTATAGATAATGATATCGAAAAAAAAGAAGATTTAAAAGGATTTAATTATGGGAATTATGCCTTTGATTTAAGTTTGTCGACCAATACAGAATTTGTTTTTACACGATAGTTTGTTATAATCCATTTTTTAAATAAAAGATACTAAGCATTAAAAATGGAAGTTATCTGTGCCTTTCTTCTTACAGAGATAGGAATTTCAGTATTACTCTTTAAAAGAATAGTTTTATCTTTAATAGATAAAATTTCTGTTTTATTAACTAAATAAGATTGATGTGTTCTAATAAAAACTTGATTGGATAATAAATCTTCGAAATATTTTAAATTTTTTGAAGTAAAAATAGTTTGATTTTTAGTGAAAACATACGTATAAGAACCATCAGCTTTGCAATATAAGATATCATTAATATTTATAAAATGAGTAGCTTCCGTAGTTTTAATAACAATAGTCGAATGCTCAAAGTTATCTAAATTACCTAGCTGTTTCTTTAAAAGATCCTCAGAAGAAATTAATTCTTTAGCTTTATTAATAGCAAGTTCTAATTCGGAAGGTTCAATAGGTTTTAAAATATAATCTAAAGCATTTACTTTAAAAGCATTAATAGCATATTGATTAAAAGCAGTAATAAAAATTAATTTAAAATCAAGATTTGGTAATTGTTTTAATAAAGAAAAGCCAGTACCATCTTCTAACTCAATATCTAAGAGAACAATGTCTGGTTTAGATTGCGAAATACAGTGTAGAGCATCTTTAATGGAAGCAGCTTCGGCTACAATTTTACAATCTAGAAATAATAGATGAAGCATTTTTTTTATAACGATTCGTACGTTTTTTTCGTCATCAATAATAGCTATCTTTACCATGATTTTAGTTTTAAACAGAAACTAACAATAGTTCCTTTATTATCTTTTTGTGCCTCAATAGAGAAATATTTTTCCTCATCCAAATTTCTTAATTTTAATCGTTTTAGAAAAACATCTAACGAATGTTCTCTTTTTTGATTCTCCTTATCTTTATTATAGCCAATACCATTATCGGTAATAACAAATTGATATAGATTTCCTTTTTTTGAAATTTCTATACCTAATAAACCTTTATTCGTTTTTGGTTTAAGACCATGTTCAATCGCATTTTCAATAAATGGTTGTAGAAGCATTGGAGGAATGTAAACTTGCGAAGGATTAATCGTATCTGCAATTATTATTTGATACGAAAATTTATTATCAAAGCGCAATAGTTGCGTATCAATATAATTTTTTAAAGCATCTAAATCGTCGGATAGCAGAATTTCTTTTTTGCTAACAAATTCAAAATTTTGCCGAATTAATTTTGCGAATTTAGAAAGATAAGTAGCCGATTTTAAAGGGTCATTATCAAAAATAGTCTTTTGAATAGAAGTCAAAGCATTAAAAATAAAATGAGGATTCATTTGTGTACGTAAAACTTTTTGTTCTAACATTAATTTTTCGTGATTTAGTTGTAGTTGTTTGTTTCTATTGCGCTGTAATAAAAACAATCCAATAAATAAAAGTAATCCTATAATAATAACAAAAAATAACTTATTTCGTCTGTTTAATTCTAATTCTTGATTTAATTCATTTTTTTTTATTTGTAGTTTGTATTGTTCTTCAATCAGTTTAATTCTACTTTCTACTTTAGATTTTTCAATCAATTTAATTACAGAATCTCGTTTTAGTATATAATTAGGTAAATTATTAAAATAGGTTCCAATCACAACACTAGGCTTAAGTTGTTTGCCTTTAATAGAATCAATAAGTACATCATAGATTTGCTTCTGTATGGCCAAATGTCCAGTTTTATTTTGAATTTGAATGGATTTTATATGTAAATCAATGCATTTTTCGGGAGCGCCAGTTTCTAAATAAATAAGTCCTAAATCTTGTAATGGATTGGAATTTAAAAAATCATATTCCTCATTAAATTTTATGGCTATTTTATAATAATACACCGCATTTTTATAATCTTTAATTTTTCTATAAATGGAGCCAATATTACCATACGTCGCAAAAATTTTTTTAGTATCGTCAATTTCAATATATAGTTTTAGCGATTTTTTTAAAATAGCAAGTGATTTTTTATAGTCTCCATTGCGATAATTAATTCTTGCAAGAGCATCGAGAGTAACAGCTTCTTCGTATTTGTTGTCAATTTTTTTAAAAAAGGATAAGGCTAAGTTTATTTGTTTTAAGGCAGTTTTTTCTCTGTTTAAATTAATGTTTGCACTTGCCAATACATTATATGTTTTACCAATAAACTTTTTATTATTTTCATCTTTAAAAATAGATAGGGATTTATTGAGATGTGCGATAGAACTAATATACTCTCTAGAGTATAATAAATATGCAGCTTTATTATAATAAAGCAACGCCAATTTATGATTGGAAAATATATTATTATCAAGTAAGCTATCTATTTTAGCAATTCCTTTCGAAGAATTTTTATTGTTGGCTATTATATTGATAAAAGCATCGTCAGATAACTTGTCCAATTTATTATCCATTTCATTACAACCATTACAAAAAATAAGAAATAAAGATAATATAAAGAAGTAGTGTTTCATATTTTGTAAAGACTATTTAACCGCAAATATATTCTATTCTTAATTTATAAAATAAATATAATGATGATTACATGTTATAGTAATAGGTAAAAAAAGCTAAAAACCTAACAAAAGTAGATTGCTTTTTGTGTTTTTTGTATTCGCTATTGTAATAATAATAGAAGAAATAAGTACTATTTTAAAACCAGATAAAAAAGAAAAAACAATTTGTATTCTTTTACCAACAGCAGATTCAGTTAGGTTTAAATTTAAAAGCCAAAAAACAATTCCGATAAAGAGTAAAAAAAACAGACTTATGCTTTGTATAATTACTCTTTTAAATTTTTTCATTACGATATAATTTTGTTTTCCAAAAATAATAAAAAAAATAGCTTAAATGAATTCTATTTTATATTCGTTAATAACGAGTTTGTATTTGTATAATTAAAAAAACAAATTTTAATTTATCTGAAAACATTTTACTTACCTTTGCCAAAAAATAATTCATGTCCACTTTTGAAGATTTAAACCTATCCAAGCAACAGCTAAATGCATTACATGATTTAGGCTTTAAAACACCAACACCAATACAAGAAAAATCATTTTCAGTAATAATGTCTGGAAGCGATATGGTAGGAATAGCGCAAACAGGAACAGGAAAAACATTTGCTTACATACTACCAATAATTAGAGGTTTAAAATATTCGGAACAATTAAACCCTAGAGTATTAATTTTAGTACCAACAAGAGAATTGGTGTTACAAGTAGTAGAAGAGGTCGAAAAATTAGCAAAGTATATAAACCTTCGTGTATTAGGAGTGTATGGAGGAACCAATATAAATACCCAAAAAAAAGCCATTTCCGAAGGACAAGATATACTAGTAGCAACACCAGGAAGATTATACGATTTAGCCTTAAGTAAAGCGTTAAAGGCATCCGATATAAAAAAAATAGTAATAGATGAAGTCGATGTTATGTTGGATTTAGGATTTCGATTTCAACTAATGAATATTTTTGAAATACTACCATCGAAGCGGCAAAATATTATGTTTTCAGCAACAATGACAGACGATGTAGATGCATTGATTACAGATTACTTTATAGCGCCAAAAAAAGTGTCGATAGCCGTAAGTGGAACGCCATTAAATAATATAGCACAAACAACTTATGATGTTGAAAATTTTTACACCAAGGCAAATTTATTATCTTATTTATTAAAAGATAAAGAAACGTATCGTAAAGTTTTGGTATTTGTTTCCAATAAACGAAGAGCAGATTTATTGTTTGAAGTGTTAGATGAAATGTATAATGATACATTATGTATTATACATTCTAACAAAACACAGAATTATCGAATACGCTCTATAAAGCAATTTGCAGAAGGAGAAAATCGAATATTGGTTTCTACCGATGTAATGGCTCGTGGATTGGATATAGAAGAAATAAGTCATGTAATCAATTTTGACACACCAAATTTTCCAGAAAATTACATGCATCGAATAGGAAGAACAGGAAGAGCAAAAAAAGAAGGGAAATCCATTTTATTTACAACAGAACACGAACAACCATATAGAGAAGCCATCATAAAATTAATGGATTATGAGATACCAAAGTTGCCTTTTCCAAAAGAAGTAATAATTTCAGAAAAATTAACAAGAGAAGAACAACCACAAGAAAAAGAAGGATATAATCCACATAAAACAACCATAGGATTTGTTAAAGGCGAAGCATTTCATGAAAAAAGTGAAAAGAATTCGCAAGTAAATGCAGGAGGAAAATACCGAAGAGAATTGGCAAAAAAATATAAAAAGCCAAAAACTAGAGGAGATAAGAATTACAATAAACGTAATAAGAGAAAATAAGTATCTTTAATGTAAAGAATAAGACAAAGCAAATAATCTTTAAAAAATTGTAACTTTGCGAAAACGAATTGAATCATGCTAGACAAATTAAAAGCTTTATTTATCGTTCAAGAAGAAGAAAAATCTAATGATGATAAGCCAAAAACGGATGCTGTTGATTTTACCAAAAAAGGAGTTTTAGAATCAAAAGTATACTCTGAATCCGAAGGAAAAGCAAGTAATAGAATAATGACGCAATTATTAACTATTCTAAATGAGAATAACCAAGAAGGGTTTGATTATTTAGAGTATAAAAATGCAATAAAGTCATTAGAGTCTATGGAAATGGACGAAAAAACAAGATATCGTTCCGCATTTGCAACCGCAAAAACATTAGGAGTAACCGTGCCAAAATTGTTACAATCAATAGGATTCTATCAAAGAGTACTTAATAACGAACGAATAAAATTTATTAAAACATTAAAAGAAAATAACAAAACAAATATAGATAGTAGAGAAGAAAGTGAAATTTTAAAAAAAATAGCATCTAAAAAGAAACAAATAAAACAATTAACCAAAGAAATATCGGATTTAGAAAAGAAATTGTACGGAAGTTTAAATGGCCATACGAGTGGCGATTTTGAAGCTACAACCAATAAATTGATACAAGAGATGCGAGAAGATATAAAAAAAATAAATAAATATTTGTAACAATTAACAGATAACACTACCTATTTTATAAATACTATATTTGCAAATTAAAAAATCAAACAAAACAAAATTAAATTATTATGGCTAAGACAAAATTGACACCATTTTCTAAAATATTAATTTTTGCAGTACTTCTTTTTGGAGCGTATTATGTAACACAAAAAACAGATTTATTCAAAGATAAAATAAAGGAAATAACCAAAGGAAATAAAAAAGAAAAAACATCAAAAGAAGGATATAAAGATGTAATAAATATAGGTGTAGTAACTTGGGGAGGATATGCAGGAGGGCAATACTTTAATAGAGGATTTGATGCAAATACCGAATCTCAATTTTATAAAGACTACGGATTTAAAGTAAAATTTAAAGTAATAGACGATTTTGACGCATCAAGAGATGCATTTAAAAGCGGAAATATAGATTTAATGTGGGCAACAATAGATGCATTTCCGACAGAAATAGAAGGATTAGCGAAATACGATCCACAAGTAGTATTTCAAGCAGATTGGAGTCGAGGAGGAGATGCAATTGTAGCACGAAGAGGAATAAATACAGTAAAAGACTTACGAGGTAAAAAAATTGCAGTAGCACCAATGACACCATCACATTCGTTTTTAATATGGTTGTTAGAAGCAGGAGATTTAACCACAAAAGATGTGAAAATAATAGAAGTGCCAAGTGCCATAGATGCAGCAGATGCATTTAAAAGTAATTCGGTAGATGCAGCAGTAGTTTGGAGTCCAGACGATGAAGATGCAGTAAACAAAGTAGCAGGATCTAAAGTACTAGAAAGTACAAAAAATGCAAGTCATATTATTGCCGATGTGTTTATAGCAAAAAAAGAGTTTATTCAAAAAAATAAACAACAATTAAAAGAGCTGTACGAAGGATGGATGAAAGGAGCAGCAGCACTAAATAGTTCAGAAGAGAAAAAACATGAAGCAGCAAAGTATTTAGCAAAAGGACTAGGAATGCCAGAAGACTTCTGTTATAATGCAATAAACAATACACGATTAACGACACATGGAGATAATTTGAATTTCTTTGGATTAAATTCAGATTACAAAGGAGTTACAGGAGAAGACCTATATAATAAAATGAAAATAAAATACAACGATTTAGGCTTTAGTACAGCAGGAGCAAAGAGTTGGAGATTATTGGCAAGTAAAGATATCGTTCCAGCAGCAAAAGTAACCGTAGCAGGATCAGAAGCAGAAAAAGAAAAAGTATTTGCAAACATAGATGAAAAAGTAATAAAAAAAGAAGCCTTATCAACAAAACGATTAAGTATAAGTTTTAGAACAGGAGAATATGTATTAGATGAGAATGCAAAACAATTAATAGACATTCAGTTTATACCAATAGCAAAAGCATTTTCTAATTCGAGAATTAGAGTAGAAGGAAATACAGATAATGTAGGAAGTTTTGCATCTAATGTATCGCTATCTAAAAAGAGAGCACAATCGGTTGCAGATTACTTAATACAAGCACATAACATGCAAAAAAACAGATTAATAGTATTAGGAAATGGACCGTCAAAACCAGTAGAAGGATGTAAATCTAATGCAACAAAAAAATGCAGATCAAAAAATAGAAGAACAGATTTTGAATTGGTAAATGATTAATTTCAAAAATGCTTTGCAATAATTATGTCATCACTATTCGAATTAAGAGGCAGTTTACATAAAAAAACCAAATCACTCCTATCAATTATAGGAGTGATAATTGTAATAATAAGTTGGTTTTTAGTATCCGAATTATTATCCAAACAAGTAGTAAAACAAGTAGATAATAACCGTATTAAAACAAAAATATTCGATAGAACATATTACGATAATGACTCTCTACTTATAGCAAAATATGACTATTTAAAAACCTTAGATAAACCTACATTAGATAATTACGGATTAACAAACGATAAAGTATATCCATTATTGCCATCGCCAATAAAAGTAGTACGTTCATTTAAAGAATTAAAAGAAAAAGATAATTTAATAGGAAATGCCATGCATTCTATTAAATTAAATGTTCTAGGATATGTAATAGCAATAATTATTTCCATATTACTAGGATTTCTACTAGGATTAGTACCATTATTTAACGGCTTATTTGGACGAATAGTAGATTCCATTCGATTTATACCATTAACCGCAGTTACAGGAATATTTATTATGTGGTTTGGATTAGAATCAAAAATGAAAGTGTTTTTTTTAGCATTTGGAATCATCGTATATTTAATACCAGTAGTCGTACAACGAATAAAAGAAGTAGAAACAGTACATCTAAGAACCGTTTTTACTTTAGGCGCAGGAAGTTGGCAAACAATTAAAACCGTATATATGCCTTATGTATTTTCAAAATTAATAGACGATATACGCGTATTAACAGCAATTTCATGGACCTACATAACCATAGCAGAAATGCTAAATAAAGGCGGAGGATTAGGAGAGTTAATATGGATGGCAAAGCGACAAAGCAGAATAGATAAAGCCTTTGCAATATTAATAGTAATCGTTTTTATAGGATTAATACAAGATAGAATATTTGTACTAATAGATAAAATGTTATTTCCATATAAGCATATAAACAAACAAAAAAAGTATTGATATGGAAGAAAAAATATTAAATACTAAAAATATTATTGAATTAAAAGGCGTTTCACAAAGCTACGATGGTGGAAAAACATTTATACTAAAAAATTTGGATTTGGTACTCAAAGAAAATCCAAAACAAGGTCTATTTACCGTTTTAATGGGAATGAGTGGTTGTGGGAAATCAACCATATTGCGATATATAGCAGGATTACAAGAGCCAACAACAGGAACTGTTTTAGTTAATGGAAAACCCGTTGGAGAAGATAATAGAGTAAGTATGGTGTTTCAACAATATTCGTCCTTACCATGGATGACTGTTCTTGAGAATGTCGGATTAGCATTGCAATTTAAAGGAGTTTCAAAAAAAGAAAGAGAAGAAAGAGCAATGGAATTGATAAAATTAGTAGGATTAGAAGGACATGAAAAGAAATATGCACAATACCCATCTTTATCAGGCGGACAATTACAACGAGTTGCCATAGCCAGAAGTTTATTGGCAAATCCCAAAATATTATTGATGGATGAACCATTTGGAGCATTAGATATAAAAACACGTTTGCAAATGCAAGATTTATTATTAAATATATGGGAAAAATACAATGCAACTATTTTATTTGTAACACACGATATTGATGAAGCAGTTTATTTAGGAGATGAAATACATATTATGAAATATGCACCATCCAAAATAATAACAAAAATAGATGTCGATTTACCATATAAAAGAGAACGCACTATAAAAAGAACTCCAAAATTTAATGAATTGGTAGCTAAAGTAGAAGATAAAATGCTTGCATTAGAAAATTCATAAATTACTTAGATTAGACATATAACTTACCAATTTTATCTCATACAAAGTATTTTTTCTGACAAAATGACATTAAAACATGTCACAAAATAGATAAAAATCACTTGGCATAAAGATTGACTATTACAAAACGTAAATTAAATTAAAAAAATAACTAAAAAAAATATATAATTATGAGTAAGATAATTGGAATCGATTTAGGAACAACGAATTCATGCGTATCTGTAATGGAAGGAAATGAACCAGTAGTAATACCAAATGCAGAAGGAAAAAGAACAACACCATCTATTGTAGCATTTATAGAAGGAGGAGAGCGTAAAGTAGGAGATCCTGCAAAAAGACAAGCAGTAACAAATCCAACAAAGACCATTTCTTCAATAAAACGATTTATGGGAAATAAATACTCAGAAAGCAAAAAAGAAGCAGAAAGAGTACCATATAAAGTAGTAAAAGGAGATAATGATACACCAAGAGTAGATATAGATGGTCGTTTATATACACCACAGGAAATTTCAGCAATGGTATTGCAGAAAATGAAAAAAACAGCAGAAGATTATCTCGGACACGAAGTAACAGAAGCAGTAATTACTGTACCAGCATATTTTAATGACGCACAACGTCAGGCAACAAAAGAAGCAGGACAAATAGCAGGATTAAAAGTGTCACGTATTATAAATGAGCCAACGGCAGCAGCTTTAGCTTATGGAATGGATAAAGCACACGACGATAAAAAAATAGCAGTATATGATTTAGGAGGAGGGACATTTGATGTTTCTATCCTAGAAATAGGAGATGGTGTTTTTGAAGTGTTGTCTACAAATGGAGATACGCATTTAGGAGGAGACGATTTTGACCAAGTAATCATCGACTGGTTAGCAGAAGAATTTAATAAAGACGAAAGCATTGATTTAAGAAAAGATCCAATGGCTTTACAACGTTTAAAAGAAGCAGCAGAAAAAGCAAAGATAGAATTATCATCAGCAACACAGACAGAAATTAATTTGCCTTATGTAACAGCAACAGCATCGGGACCAAAACATTTAGTTAAAACATTAACGAGAGCAGCTTTTGAAAAATTAGCAGATAGCTTAATAAAACGTTCAATGGCACCAGTTGCTAAAGCATTAAAAGATGCAGATTTAAGTACAAGCGATATAGACGAAGTAATTTTAGTAGGAGGATCAACACGTATACCAAGAATACAAGAAGAAGTAAAAAAATTCTTTGGAAAAGATCCAAATAAAGGAGTAAATCCAGATGAAGTAGTAGCGGTAGGAGCAGCAATACAAGGAGGTGTATTAACAGGAGATGTAAAAGATGTATTGTTATTAGACGTAACACCATTATCCTTAGGGATAGAAACAATGGGTAATGTATTTACAAAATTAATAGATGCAAATACAACCATACCAACCAAGAAATCGCAAGTATTCTCTACCGCAGTAGAAAACCAACCATCGGTAGAAATCCATGTTTTACAAGGAGAAAGAGCAATGGCAGCAGATAATAAAACGATTGGAAAGTTTCACTTAGATGGAATTCCACCAGCAGGAAGAGGAATCCCACAAATTGAAGTAACTTTTGATATTGATGCAAACGGAATTATTAACGTATCTGCAAAAGATAAAGGAACAGGAAAAGAACATAACATACGTATCGAAGCATCTTCAGGATTGACAGATGAAGAAATTCAAAAAATGAAAGCAGATGCAGAAGCGAATGCAGAAGCAGACAAAAAAGTGAAAGAAACAGCAGAAAAAATTAATGCTGCAGATTCGATGATATTTCAAACAGAAAAGCAATTGAAAGAGTTTGGAGATAAATTATCGGATGATAAAAAAACACCAATAGAAACTTCTTTAGAAGAATTAAAAAAAGCACATGAATCTAAAGATATTGTAGAAATAGATGCAGCAATGGAAAAAATTAATGCCGCTTGGAAAGTAGCAAGTGAAGAAATGTACAAAGCAGAGCAAGAAGCACAAGCAGGAGGAGCAGGAGCACAACCAGAAGCCGGAAATGATGTACAAGCAGATAATGTAGAGGATGTAGATTTTGAAGAAGTAGAAGAAGAAAAATAATTATCTTTAGATACAAATAAAAAAAGTCAGGGTTTCAATTTGAAACCCTGACTTTTTTGTACACTATCTAAAATAAATTGTAACATCTTCAATTTGTTAAACACTTAAATGTGTGTGTATAAATATAATTTGTCGGGGTGGCAGGATTCGAACCTGCGGCCTCCACGTCCCAAACGTGGCGCGATAACCGGGCTACGCTACACCCCGAAAATATAAAAGGAGACTTTTATAATTTCCTTTTTGTATTATGGGTGGAAGATGAAAAACACTACACAGATACGTAATCTTTATAAATGTTATAATTATAAAAGTTAATATGGTTTTTATAAACCAGTTATACTTGTAATCATTACTTAAATCTAAATTAGACATACTATATTTAACACCAAACCCAACACCTACATGCTTTTTAAAGAACCTAAAGAAAATATACAGGCTCTTTTATTTAAAATATCGCATTAATTCTATCGAAGGATAGATTTGTTTATTCAACAAAACTGTAAAATCCAAAAAAGATAGGACAAATATTGCGATAGGAAATAATAAATTAAAAGAACTTAGTAATTTTAAAGTTGTTACTCAATAATCGCAAAACTAATCAAATTAATATTACTAGAAGCAATTTAAAAAAAGAAATTTATATAAAATTGTTAAAACAAAAAGAAAAAAGGAAAAGATATTTTTGTTACTTTAATTTAATCTTAGATGAGAAAAAAATATTGTCAAAAGAAAGTGTAAAATAAAATTCCCTCAAAATAGTTCAAATCTATTTAGTGAATTTTGAAATTGAATTGGTATTAAACTCAAGGTATAAAGTTAAGATTACAAGTGATTTGTTAAAATAAAACCCCCATTAATCATTGATTAATGGGGGAAAATTGCTATGAAAAAGATTAATTAGTCTTAAACTAATTAACTTTAAACAAATATACGTTTTTTTCTTTAAAAGGATATGCTTTTAGGGATAAATATTTTTTTTAAAACAGATAAAAAACGATCTATTAACTTTAATTTTCTGTAATGATTTCGGTTATTCTCTACATTTCTTGTTCTTCAAATCTCACCATTTCTTCATTTTCTGTAAAAAGAAGTCTTAGAGGAACTTAGGTTTATAGACTTGTATTTATGAAATAGGTAATTTATTTATTAACTCAAGTATCTGTATATTTTTTTAGTATAAAATAAAAAAGCTGCTATATAAAGCAGCTTTTTAACCCTTGTATTGATGTGTTTTTAATATAACTAACTGATAGTCAATACTATTTTG
>Ga0256840_1000017_pt1 | contig 114193 bp, 128 predicted proteins | sample 355202metaG_FD_185969 | JGI IMG/M metagenome (GOLD analysis project Ga0256840, IMG submission 185969) | Hydrothermal vent microbial communities from Mid Atlantic Ridge, Atlantic Ocean - 355-202 | ecosystem: Environmental > Aquatic > Marine > Hydrothermal vents | place: Atlantic Ocean: Mid... | reverse complement strand
ACTTGCCTACACGTTTGATGCCTTCTCCTTTTTGACCGACTATCATGCCTTTTTGGGTATCTTTTTCCACAACGATTGTGGCATACACCGTATCTAGCGTATCGGTTTCATCTATCTTTTCTATGGTTACATCAGACTCATAAGGTATTTCATCTGAAAGGTTCTCAAAAACAGACTCACGTATAAGCTCTTTGTAAATGTCACGGATGTTGTCAGTTGTCAGTATCTCTGTGTCAAACAAAAAGGGTGAAGTTGGTAACTGTTTAGAGATTTCATCGAGCAGTTGGCGCTTTCCTACCTTCTTGTTTACAGAAAAAGGGATAATCGCTTCAAATCTATCTTGATACTTTTGATACTCACTTAATTTCTTGAGAATATCTCCTTGTTTTACATGATCCATTTTTGTTAAAAGTACAATATGTTTTGTACCCTTTCGTTCAGACATTTTCAAAAACTTCTCATATTCAGTAAGCTTGTCAGTAATGGGTGCAAGAAACACAATTAGGTCTGCATCTCCTATGGCTTTAAGTACCTCATCCATCATAAACTGATTGAGCAGTTTTTCCTTTTCATGAATACCTGGTGTATCGACAAATATGATTTGAGACTCTTTTCCATACATGTCTTCATGCATCACTATGATATTCATACGTTTACGTGTGGCTTGTGCCTTTTTAGATGTCATAGCTAGTTTCTCACCTACTACATGGTTAAGCAGTGTACTTTTCCCTGCATTTGGTCGCCCTACTACTGCTACAAACCCTGCTTTGGTATCTATCTCTTCTTTTTCATGCTTAAACATATTTATTTCCTTAAAGTGACTAGTCACTTGAGTCCACTGCTGAAGTGAACTCAGCGTTAGCGTAGTTATATGAGCTTTGCTCATATAACGTCCTATTATAGTATATACCTTGTTGTATCTTCATCTTCTACCACATCACCAATCTTATCTTTTACAAGTGCTTCATCTACAACTATCTTTTCTCCACTATGTTCATCTGCAGAAAAACTTATCTCTTCCAAGATACGCTCCATCACAGTGTGCAAACGTCTGGCACCAATATCTTCAGTCTTTTCATTCGCCTGTAGAGAATAGGATGCTATAGCTCTAAGTGCAGACTCTTCAAAAACCAACTCTACATCTTCAACAGCCATGAGTGCCTCATATTGTTTGATGAGTGAATTATTTGGCTCGGTGAGTATGCGATAGAGTGTCTCTTCATCCAGACTATCAAGCTCTACACGTAAAGGAAAACGTCCTTGAAGTTCTGGCATCAAGTCACTGGGCTTACTCACATGAAATGCTCCAGCTGCTATAAAAAGGATATGGTCTGTTTTTACCATACCTAGTTTCGTATGCACAGTAGAACCTTCTACTATAGGAAGCAGGTCTCTTTGTACACCTTCTTTGCTAGGGTCTTGTCGTCCTTGTGAGTTTGCTGAGACTGCAACTTTGTCTATCTCATCTAAAAAGACGATGCCACCTTTTTCTACTTTTTCTAAGGCTAAAGATTTTAACGCTTCTTCGTCTAGCAACTCTTCACTTGCTTCTGCTTCAAGTATTTTCTTTGCATCTTTAACAGAGACTTCTTTTTCTGGCCCTTTTTTACCCATACCACCCAATACTTTTACAATACTCTCCTGTACCTGTATCATCTGTGGAGGTAAACCATCTTCTGGCATTTGAGGATTGTTTGGCATATTGATTTTAATTTTTAGGTGGTCAAGTTCACCTTTGGCAAATTTATCCTGCATACGTGCAAAACTTGCATCATACTCTGCTTTTTTTTGCTCAGATGCTCCAGCAGGAAGAGGAGGCAATAATTTTTCAATGATTTTGTTTTCTATGTAGTTTGCTATCTTCTCTTTGTTCTTCTCATTTTCTGCTTCACGAACGATGCTCATAGAAGTAGTTGCTAAGTCACGTATCATCGACTCAACATCACGACCCACAAACCCTACTTCTGTGTATTTACTGGCTTCTACTTTTATGAACGGTAGATTCATCATCTTTGCAAGCCTTCTAGCTATCTCCGTTTTACCCACACCTGTGCTACCTATCATCAAAATGTTTTTAGGTGTGACATCTTGTTGCATCTCTTCACTTAGTTTCATACGTCTATAACGATTTCTAAGAGCTACAGCTATCGTTTTTTTAGCATCATTTTGTCCTATGACATATTTATCTAAGTAACTTACTATCTCTTTGGGTGTCAAATTATCCATTCTACTCATCTTTTATAGTTCCAATAATTTTATGTTTTTGTTGGTATAAATACAGACATCACCTGCAATCTCTAGTGATTTTTGTACCAGTTCATTAGGTTCAAGGTTTGCATGTCTATCTAAGGCACGTGCTGCTGAAATGGCATAGTTTCCGCCTGAACCTATGGCTGCTATTTTGCCATCTTCAGGCTCTACTACATCACCCGTACCTGTAAGTATGAAGATATGTTCTGCGTTTAGCACTATCATCATCGCTTCGAGTTGACGTAAGTGTTTGTCTTTACGCCACATCTTAGAAAAGCCTATGACTGACTTAAACAAGTCACCTTTCTTTTCGGCTAGTATAGTCTCAAACATATCAAAAAGGTTAAAAGCATCGGCTGTACTTCCTGCAAAACCTGCTAGTACCTTGCCACCTTCTCCTAGTTTACGTATCTTTGTGGCATTGCCTTTGAGTATGGTGTCACCAAAAGAGACTTGCCCATCACCACCTATAACTGCTTTACCATCTGCCTTGTAGCCTAGTATCGTCGTTGCATGAAACATTAGACGGCTACCACGTTAACTTTAAGTGTTGCATGTATACCATGCCCAAGTTTTGCATCTACTTCATGGATGCCTGTAGATTTAATTGGTTTTTTAAGATTGATATTCTTTTTATCAAGCTCAATGTTAAGCTGTTGGGCTATGGCTGTTGAGATGTCAGCATTGCCAACAGAACCTTTAATGCCTACAGGTGCTGATTGTTTTTCTATCTTAATCTCAGTGGCTTCAAGGGTGATTTTCTCTGCTTCAAGGCGAGTGAGTTCGTCTTTTAACTCTTGAGCCATGCGTGCTTGCTCTGCTTTCCAGTTTTCAACTATCTCAGGAGTGGCTAGTTTTGCCAAGCCTTTTCCTATAAGGAAATTTTGACCATACCCATCTTTTACCTCTTTAATCTCACCTGCTTTGCCAAGTGTTTTTACATCTTTAATTAATAAAACTTTCATTGTATTTATCCTTTTGTAGATATTAATTGGATATTATTTTACCTAAAGTTAACTAGACACTTGTTAAATAATCTTTAAAGTTCACAATAAATTCATAGTATAATAGTAAACTTTTTATATATAAAAATGGAGATATATCATCAAAAAAATTATCTATATATTTACTTTATTTATCGCTATAGTACTTCTTTATGGGTGTGCTGCTAACAAGCAACCAAATCTTGTGACAAAGATACATCATGATACAAATACGACTCTTGACAAGGAAGATGATGCTGATACTTTTGAAGATGAATTTTCTTCAAATGACTCTGAAGAAATTATTGATCCACTACATGTGTATAACCGTGCAATGACAACATTTAATGATACAATGTTTACTTATGCACTTAATCCTATCTCTGAAGGATACGCAGCTATTACCCCTGAACCTTTACGAAAAAGTGTCTCAAATTTTATACATAACATACTTTTTCCTATCCGTTTTACAAATAATATTTTACAAGGAAAGTTTCAAAATAGTTCAGACGAGTTAGAACGCTTTATAGTCAATTCCACAGTGGGTATTGCTGGTCTCTTTGATCCAGCTAGCACCTATATGAATATCCCTGCACACAATGAAGATTTTGGTCAAACGCTTGGACATTATGGCGTGGGAGCAGGATTTCACATCGTATTGCCTTTACTTGGCCCCTCAAACCTACGTGATAGTATAGGGCTTGTAGCTGATGCTTACCTTTCTCCTCTTGTCTACTACAAAGGATTAGAAAAATATAGATTACCAAGCAACGATGTGCAAACCTTTGCTATCCTTGGTTTTGATATAGTTAACAAAAACTCGCTACACTTAGGTGCTTACGAAAGTCTCAAAAAGGATGCCATAGATCTTTACCCTTTTTTAAGAGATTTTTATGAACAAAAGCGTATAAGCGATATAGAAGAATAATTAAACAAACAAAAGGATAAAACATGTTAAAAAACTTACTACTTATATTCATTTTAACTCTCACATCAAGTTATGGGGTAGAGGAAGAAAATATCAAAAGTGTTATGGATGCCAAGATTAAGCAGTCTATTAAGATTCTCAAGAATAAATCACTTTCTCAAAAAGAAAAAAATAAAAAAATTATTCAAATCATGGATCCTATATTTTCCTATGATACTATGGCCAAAATCTCCTTAGGTAAAAAATGGAAAACACTAAGTAACTCAGAAAAAAAAGCATTTACAAAGGCTTTTGAAAAGAAGATGAAACACTCATATATTGACAAGCTAAAACTCTACAATAATCAAAAAGTAATCACGCTCAAACCTCAAAAAGTGAAAAAAAACCGTATCAAACTGACTACAAAAATCATAGGCAATAACGAAACCTATAAAATAGTGAACTCCTTTTATAAAAAAAAGGGTACAAACCAATGGTATATTTATGATGTAAACCTTGCAGGTGTAAGTATTATTCAAACCTATCGTAAACAATTTAAGGCATTTTTGAAAACCAAATCATTTGATGCCCTCTTAAAAACGCTGTAGTATTGTGTTACCTAAGAAGTACAATGCTACATAAACTTTATCAAAATTTTATCCTTCAATACCCACTAAGGGTATTGCTTTTAACACTAGGAATCATACTTCTTTTTGGTCTCAATATGGCTAAACTTGAGATAGATGCCAGTGCCGAAACACTCCTACTAGATGATGATAAAGATTTAGCCTTTTTACGACAGATAGAAAAACGTTTTAAAAGTAACGAATTTTTAGTACTTGCCTACAAACCCAAACAGGGACTACTCTCTAAAAAAAGTCTAGAGATACTTCAATCACTCACGAGTAAACTTGAAGCACTCCCCATGGTCACATCCGTAGACTCTATACTCACAGCACCCCTACTTTACTCACCCTTACGAGATATGGAATCTTTACTCAACGAAACACGCACATTGCAAAACAGTGATATCAACCTCTCTCTTGCTAAAAATGAGTTTTTAACCTCTCCACTCTATAAAGATGCATTGGTCAATAAAAACTTTACTATCACAGCTATACTTATTAACCTACAAAAAGACAGTACGTATACACAGCTTTTAACCCAAAGAACTGCTTTACTTGTAAAACAAAAGAAATCTAAACTTAGTCCAAAGGAAAAAGAGCAACTCCATTCTATAAATATCGCATTTAAACAACACAGAGACCTGCAACGTCTTCGTGTGAATGAAAACATACAGAGTATTCGACATATTATTGAGAGCTACAAACAAGATGCTACCCTCTTTTTAGGTGGGGTACAAATGATATCTAATGACATAGTAGGCTTTGTCAAAAGTGACCTAGCTACCTATGGAAGTATACTTATATTACTGCTCATCATTGTACTAGGTGTGGTTTTTAGAAAAACCAGATGGGTAGTTCTTCCTATACTCATATGTACACTTAGCGTTATAGCCATCACTTCAGCTTTAGGGTTTTGGGGCTGGGAGATTACTGTCATCTCTTCGAATTTTATTGCCTTACAACTCATTATTACTATCTCTATTGTCTTGCACCTTATTGTCCGACATGAAGAACTCACAGTTAAATACCCAAAAGCTTCCAAGAGACGCACTATACTACTTACAATGCTCTCTAAGGCTACCCCAACATTTTTTGCTATTGTCACCACCATTGCTGGTTTCTCTTCATTGCTTTTTTCACATATCCACCCCATCATAAATTTAGGCTGGATGATGTCTGCAGGCATTATACTCTCGTTTATCATTTCATTTATCGTTTTTCCTACGGTACTGATGCTCCTTAAAAAAATGCCTGCAAAACAGAGAAAACCTGCACAGTTTTCTTTACCTAGGCTCTCTTCACGAGTAGTATTACATGACAAGAAAGCTATCTTTACTGTTACACTACTTGCCGTCCTCTTTTCACTCACAGGGGCTTCTCAACTTATCGTAGAAAACAGCTTTATCAACTATTTTAAAAAAGATACAGATATTTATAAAGGTATGAAAATAATTGATCAAGAACTTGGAGGTACCACACCTTTAGATGTTGTACTCACTTTTAAAGGAGATACACTCTCAATGGACCCCTCAACGAAAGATGAAGAGGACTCCTTTGAAGATGAGTTTGAGAGTGAAGCAGACCAAGAACAATACTGGTTTACAGATGAAAAGATAGCTATCATCAAACAGGTACATACCTACCTCTATGCACTTAAAGACACAGGGGATGTCAAATCTTTTAATACTATTTTACAAACGGCCAAAATACTCAACCATAACAAAGACCTAGATGCTGTAGAGATAGCCTTACTGTACAAAAAACTCCCTCAAAAATATAGAGAGCTCATACTTGCACCTTATGTAAATATCGAAGAAAATCAAGTACGCTTTTCTGTACGCATACAAGACTCCAACGAAGAGTTACGCCGTAATGAACTCATCAAAAAAGTCAGACAAGATCTAGCCCATATGCTTGACCCCAAAGTAGTAGACTATCAACTGTCCAACCTCATGGTCATCTACAACAATATGTTACAGTCACTCTTTTCTTCGCAAATAGCCACACTTTCTTTTGTGCTTATTATACTTTTTATGATGTTTTTGATACTTTTTCGTTCTATACAACTCACGCTTATCACTCTGATAGTCAACATCGTACCCATAGGTATTATTTTTGGTTTTATGGGTTGGCTACATATCCCCTTAGACATCATGACCATCACTATTGCTGCGATTGCCATGGGTATAGGTGTGGATAATACTATTCACTATATCTATCGTTTTAAATCTGAATTTTTAAAGATGCCTGCTTACACAGAAGTCATACAAAAAACCAATGAGAGTATCGGTCATGCGATGGTCTATACTTCCATCACAATTATTATTGGTTTTTCAATACTCACACTTTCAAACTTAGTGCCTACCATTTATTTTGGCTTGCTCACCATGCTTGTGATGGCTGCAGCACTTGTCTCTAATCTTATACTACTCCCAAAACTGATTTTGTTAATAAGACCATTCTCTAAAGACAATGAAATATAGTTATCAAGCGATACATAAAAGAAGAAAAGACTATCTAATGCACTAGATAGTCTTCGAAGTTATTTATTCTATACTGTTTATAGTGTACGTAAAAATGCCACTAAATCTTTTTTCTCTTCCTCTTTTAACTTAAGTTCAAGTACAAGGTTAAAGAATTCTACTGTATCTTCAATGCTTAAGAGTCTACCATCATGCAAATATGGAGGTGAATCTTTAAGACCTCTTAATGCAAATGTCTTTATAAGTCCTTCTGGACGACCCTTATAGAATCTTTCTACTTTTAAATCATGTGCAGAATTATCTGTGTAGTATGGTGCTGCATGACATGATGCACAGTTTTTATCAAATAGTTTCTCACCTCTAAGTTCTGAATCGTTCGCTTTTTTAGGATCTAGTCTTCCATCAATCCCTAGTTTTGGTGCAGGTGGAAAAGCAAGCATATTCTGCATCGCTGCCATCGCACCAACTTCTTCACGGGTAAAGCGTCTGGCACCTTTTTTAAGTCCTATAACCGGGTCACCATCAAAGTAGGCAGTTTTTGCTTCAATTTCACTAAAATCAACCAATGAACGAATAGCCCGTTTTGAACCAAAGAAATGTTGTACATTCACACCTCTAAGTGTTGGTGTATCAATACGAAAACGAGTCATTTGTGGTCTGTTGTCAGGGTTTAGATGAAAAACACCACTACTATGACCATTGACATGACAAGTAAAACATGAAACTGCATCTTGTGCTTTGTCTGCTTTTCTGTCACCTGTTACATTAAACTGTTGCTGTGCAACAGGAGTTACAAGTAAACGCATACCATCTAGCTGTAATGGTGTAAGAATCCCATTGAGCTTTTCAAAATAGTTATGGATTGTTATTTCTTCTCCACCAGTAACATCTCCAAGATCAGGTCTAGAGATTAAGTACATAGGTGGTGGAAACTCTGGTAAGTAGGCATCAGGTAAGTCAAACTCCATGTCAAAACGTTTTAGCTCTGGATGGTTTTCAAGTTGCTTAGGAGAGACTACAAGACCTCCAGATTCTGGTACCACATGTGGTAACGGCAAATAAGGGAAAACTTCTTTTTCTTTTATTTCTTCTGGGGACATGCTAGAAAGGTTTTCCCAAGACGTACCACTTTTTAATTTTACTGTGGGCCCTACGGGTAAAGGTTTTCCTCCAGACATTGTTGCTTTTGGATCTACTTTTTCTGTAAGGTTGTACCGTTCATTCAGTAGTTTCATATGTTTTTTCATAAGCATAGGCTTATTTTTAACATCCTCTTTTTTTATCTCTTCAAAAGTTTTAGTCACACTAACTGGTGAGTAGCTCGTTTCCATAGCAAAACTTTGTTGGGTAAAACTCAAGAGAGCAAAGCTCATCAAAAGCTTCTTAGTTGATGGTCTCGTTTTCATTTTTCATCCTTTTTATTTTTTGATACAAAATATATGTATCTTTCAAATAGTATAATAAAATTTCTTAAAAGATAATTATTATTAAATAGTAATAATTATTTAATAAAATAATATTTTCTAAGAATACTAAAATTAAAACATGATACAATCAAAAAAAAATATGGACAAAATATGTTTCAAAACTTTCACATTGATAATCTAGAAAACTTCCCAAAAGAGCTTGACACGCTCCTAAACAAACAACGTACTATCATAGAGGAGATTACCAAGTCAAATGACACCTCTTACGACACAGTACTTAAACCTTTACAAGACTTAGATGAAGAGCTAGAACTCTTTTTTACTCCACTTTCTCACCTCAACTCGGTGATGAACTCAGATGAGACGCAAAAAGCCTACGAAGCGTCATTGCCTCTCCTCTCAAAGTTTGGCTCAGAGATGGCACAAAACGTTGAGCTATTCAAAAAGATAGAGAAAATAAAAGCAGAGGATGAAGAAGCAAAAACTGTTGTCAAACATGACATCAGAGATTTTGTACTCTCAGGTGTCAACTTGCCAGAAGCACAGAAGAAACGCATGGAGGAGATAAGCCTCAAGCTCTCCGAACTCTCCAACAACTTCTCTCAAAACCTGCTTGATGCTACCAATGCCTATGAACTCATCATAGAAGATGCCAAAGATGTAAAGGGACTACCTAGCTCTGACATAGAAGCAGCCAAAGAGGAGTTAGAGGGTAAAACGGTTTACAAGTTTACACTTCAAACCCCTAGCTATTTAGCTTACATGACCTATGGGCCAAACCGAGAATACAGAAAAGAACTTTCACGTGCTTATAGCACAAGAGCCCCTAAAAATGCAGAAGTTATCGACCAAATTTTGGCTCTTAAAAATGAAAAAGCCAAACTGCTTGGTTTTGAGAGTTATGCACAGTATGCACTTGAGACTAGAGATGCAAGTAAAGAAGAGGATGTTTTAGGCTTTCTAAATGACTTAGCAGATGCAGCACTACCTCAAGCTAAAAATGAACTAGCAGAACTTAAAGCTTTTGCCCAAAAAACTGATGGTATCACAGACCTAACAGGACACGATGTAGCCTACTACTCAGAAAAACTCAAAAAAGAGAAGTTTAACTTTGATGACACCATGACCAAACCCTATTTTGAGCAAGAAAAAGTACTAAACGGTCTACTTGACATCGTCTCTGAACTATTTGGGGTTACCTTTAAGCCTGCGGATGTACCTACATGGCATGCGTGTGTCAAACCTTTTGACATCTTTGATGATGGCAAACTCAGTGGTCGTATCTACTTTGACTTAGAAGCCCGTAAAGAAAAACGTGGTGGGGCATGGATGAACGACTGGGAAACGCACTTCATAGATAGCGAGGCTAAAACACACTTAGCTTCTGCCTTCATCGTCTGTAATTTCTCACCTACTACAGACACTACACCTTCACTCTTACGCCATGATGATGTGGTCACCCTCTTCCATGAAATGGGACATGCCATTCACCATCTTTTTAGCAAATGTAAAGAGCGTTCAGTCTCTGGCATAAACGGTGTGGCATGGGATGTGGTGGAGTTTCCTTCACAGTTTTTAGAGAACTTTGCGTATGAAGCAGCCATACTGAAACGTTTTGGTTTTCACTATAAGAGTGGAGAGCCTATCAGCCAAGCACTCATGTTCAAAATCAAAGAGACCAAAAACTACCAAGCAGCGTTGGGCATCTTACGTCAAGTTGAGTTTTCTCTTTTTGACTTTAAACTTCATCAAAACCTCTACCAAGGTGAAGAGGTACAAGCCTTACTTGATGGCATACGTGCAAAAACTTCACTACTCCCTGCTCCAAAGTACAACAAGTTCCAACATGGCTTTGCACACATCTTTGCAGGTGGGTATGCTGCGGGGTATTACAGTTACAAATGGGCAGAGGTATTGAGTGCTGATGCATTTTTCTCCTGCTTGGATGATGAGTCAGGTTTTAATAAAGAAGCTGCAAAGGGGTACAAAGAGTATATCTTGGCCAATGGTGGAAGTAAAGAGATGTCTGAACTTTACCAAGAGTGGCTAGGTCGTAAAGCTGATGTGAAGAGTCTCATCAAACTTTATGAGATAGATTAAAAGGAAAATATTATGCAAGAGTATCGCTCTCTCGCCCTCATTGTCTTAAGTATCTTCGCTGTCACCCTTTTAGGTGCCTACTTTAGTCAAACCTTTCAAGAACAAAGAGGTTGGCTTGAACTTTTCTTTCTTTTTGGTGGCATACTTTTCATCGTCTCTACCTTAGTCATATTTGCCACTTTGGGCTTTTCTTCTTTTGCCATCTATATGGCAGTCTTTCTCGCAGCAGTCATCGCCATGTTTGGCATACTTGGAGCCGTCATAGTAGTACTTTTAACCTACATAGCATGGGGTTCCATCTTTGCTATGGAAGTCTTACTCTATGACTCTGGTGCCATCAGTGCCAAAGAGTGGTTTTTAAGCCGCTACACATTTAAAACTTTCAAAGCTGAATATTATGCTTTTTATCCTATGTTGGGTTTTGTCTATGTCTTGTTAGAGATAGTACCTAGCTTGGTTAGTAGGGAGTCAGTCATAAAGTTTTCTCCAAAGAGAGTATTGAAAGAGATGAAAGCGTTACTTTCCTAACGTTTTATCTTTAATATTTTTACTTCCAAATCCAAAAAAACGCTTCACTTTCTCACAAACAGTATGTTTACCAATCTCTATACGACACTCTTCTTCTACTCCTACCAATGACTCTATACGTTCAGGCTGTTTTTTACCTTCTATGATAAAACGAAGTGCACTTAGGCGTATAAATCCTTCTGCATCTTTTTGGTCATACACATCATCTGCCTCAAAAGTAGAGTGTTCTTCAGAGTACAGTGTCACATCAGATTTTCTACCTACTACGATGACATTACCTTTGTAAAGTTTGAGTTTTACTTCACCTTGTACTTGATCTTGGGTAGCATCTATGGCCGCTTGTAGCATACGACGCTCAGGAGACCACCATAAACCGTTATAGATGAGTTTTGCATACTTAGGCATGAGCTCATCTTTCATGTGTGCTTCCTCTCTGTCTAAAGTGATAGACTCGATAGCACGATGCGCTTTTAGCATGATAGTCCCACCTGGTGTCTCATAACATCCACGTGCTTTCATCCCTACCATACGGTTTTCTACAATGTCTATACGTCCTATGCCATGTTTGTTACCATATTCATTCAGTTTGGTAAGTAGTGTTGCTGGACTCATCACTTCCTCATTGATGGCTACAGGGTCACCTTTCTCATACCTGACAGTAATGTATTCTGGTTCATCTGGTGCTTCTTCAGGGCTTACCGACCATAACCACATATCATTTTCTGGTTCATTAAATGGGTTTTCTAGGTGTTCCCCCTCATAAGATATATGAAGCAAGTTAGCATCCATGGAGTAAGGTTTTACCTGCCCTTTACCGTCGATGTCAATACCATGCTTTTTCGCATACTCTAACAACTTCGTACGAGAGTTCAAGTCCCACTCTCTCCATGGAGCGATAACAGCGATATCTGGGTCAAGGGCAAGGTAACCAAGCTCAAAACGTACTTGGTCATTCCCTTTTCCTGTTGCACCATGACTCACTGCGTCAGCACCCGTTTGGTGTGCTATCTCTATCTGCTTTTTAGCGATAAGTGGACGTGCGATAGAGGTACCAAGTAAGTACTCACCCTCATAAATGGCATTGGCTCTAAACATAGGAAACACAAAGTCTTTTACGAACTCTTCACGTAGGTCAAGTATAAAAATGTTCTCTTCTTTAATACCCATATCTAACGCTTTTTGACGTGCAGGCTCTACCTCTTCACCCTGACCAAGGTCAGCCGTAAACGTTACTACCTCACACTCATACTCATCTTGAAGCCATTTAAGAATGATACTCGTATCAAGCCCACCAGAGTAGGCTAGTACAGCTTTTTTGATTGTTTTTTTTGCCATGAAAAACCTTTTAATAATATAAGTGAATTTTAGCGTAAAATTTGTTAAGGACTACAATAATGTTTTATCTCTCAAAAAATAGCTTGACTAAACATAAATTTGCTATAATTAATATAATCATTCTTCAAAGGTAAAAGATGAAACTAGGTGTAAATATAGACCACATAGCTGTACTGAGAGAAGCTAGAAAAGTAGCAGACCCTGACCCACTTGATGCGTTAAGTATCTGTAAACGTGCTGGGGCAGACCAAATTACCATACACTTACGTGAAGACAGACGTCATATGCAAGACTCTGATGCCAAAAATATTATAGAACTCTCATCTTTACCTGTGAACTTAGAGTGTGCCCTAGAAGCAAGCATGATAGACATCGCTTGTGCATTACGTCCACATAGAGTGACACTTGTACCAGAAAAGCGTGAAGAGGTGACAACTGAGGGTGGTCTATCCATTGAAGGGGAACAGCCTAAACTGAAAGAGGCTATTAAACGGCTTCAAGCTAAGGAGATAGAAGTCTCTTTATTCATAGACCCTACACTTGCAGCGGTGAAAGCCTCTTTAGATTTACATGTGGAGTGGATAGAGTTTCACACAGGAAAATATGCAAATATCTATGCCATGCTCTACACCAACTTAAGCAAAACACATCACAGCATACCTGAACTAGAACTCTCACGAAAAATACTTAAACAAATGTTAGGCGACGAACTCTGTAACCTACGTTTGCTCTCATGTGAAGCGATGGACAGGGGCTTGCGTGTAGCAGCAGGACATGGACTAAACATGCAAAATGTCTCAGACATCGCTGACATAGAAACCATTGAAGAGCTCAACATAGGACAAAGCATCGTTGCTCGTTCTGTGTATGTCGGTTTAGAGCAAGCCATAGTAGATATGAAAGAAAAACTCATACGTTCATGATACCTCGTAAAAAAGTAGCCATCAGTGTAGGTGACCTCAATGGCATAGGCATCCAGCTTGCCCTACAAAATCACAATGCTATTTGTCGCTCTGTAGACCCTCTTTATTGTATAGATAGAGATATGCTTGAAAAAGCTGCTCAAAAACTTAAGCTTTCTATTCCTAGTAGTTTTAATACTATTAAAAAAGTAGCTCCAGCTTTTGATATATTTCCTGGGCGTGTAAGCAAGGAGAGTGGCACTTACGCTTATGCCTCTTTTAGAAAAGCTGTAGAACTTGCTAAAGATAAAGAAGTAGATGCTATCTGTACTTTGCCTATACACAAAAAAGCATGGGAAGAAGCAGGTGTAAGCTATAAAGGTCATACCGATGCCCTTCGTGATTTTTTTAATGCTGATGCCATTATGATGCTTGGGAGTAAGAAGATGTATGTGGCTCTTTTTACTGAACATATCCCACTAAAAGATGTGGCTTTGAGTATCAAAGAAAAAGACTTAACAAGATTTTTAGTCGATTTTTACCATACAGCAAAGCCAACATCTACTGTTGGGGTTCTAGGGCTTAACCCTCATGCAGGGGATGATGGTGTGTTAGGAGATGAAGAGATAATTATACAAAAGGCTATTGATAATGCTAATAATACCATATCAGATTGGTGTGGTGAGGGTACAACACCCTACAGTAAGCCTTTGGTACCAGATGTTGCTTTTAGCCCAAGAATGAGAAAAAACTTTAGTTACTATGTAGCCATGTATCATGACCAAGGACTAGCACCTCTTAAAGCACTCTATTTCGATGAAGGCATAAACGTTTCGCTTAATCTTCCCATACTCAGAACTTCTGTAGACCATGGTACTGCTTTTGACATAGCCTACAAAGGTGCCAAACTCAATCATCTTAGTTACTTAAATGCTATTGGGTATATTGCTAAAAGTGAATTTTAGGTTTTAGCAGAAAAGCCCTGCATCTTCTTCTCTTACTATTTCACACGTATCATTCATTCGAGAGCAAAGTTTTTGTTGACAGCAGTCACAAAGATAACGATAGCTTTGCATATCATAGTGAATCATAGCTCCACGCTCTAAATCATCATAACATTCACCACATACGTTGGTGACACGTAACAAAATCTCATCTGTTGCTTCTTGGCTTACAAAACAGTCATTAGTCATTTTGTTTTTCCAGTTCGTCTATCATCTCTTTTGCAACACTGAGTGCATTATCTAACTCATACGCTTTTTTGTATCCTACCAGTGCCTCTTTTTTACGGTCTAAGTCATACAGTGTATTGGCATAGTTAAAGTGATGTGGGGCATATTCTGGGTCAAGTTTTATAGACTTTTCATGGTGAACTTCTGCTTTTTTATCATCGCCAAGTTTATGGTAGGCGTTTGCAAGTGAAGCATGTGCCATGTCATCATCTGGGTCAAGTGTTAAGAGTTTTTCAAAACTCTCTTTGGCTTCATCATACTCTTTACTTTGCATACATACGTAACCCATTTTTTGTAAAGCATCCATGTTGTTCTCATCTATGATTAAAGCTGAGCCTAGGGCTTTTTTAGCCTCTTCATAGTCTTCTTTTTCTACTGCTTCATCTGCCATGAAAAGCAGTTGTTCCATGCGTGAAGGCTGTACAGTAGGCTTAGAAAATGTTTTGTCTGGTCGGTTAATACCACCTATTTGCTCATCTGCAAATTTAGCTTCAAAGTCTACACCACGTTTTGGGTGATTGCCTGAAAAAAGTTGTTTGAAAAAGAGATAAAAAACAATCCCCGCAATAATAAGTAGTAGAAGTTGAAAAGTAGTCATTTTAAACCTTAACGTCCATCTCTTCGATGTTTAATTTGTTCTGCAATTTTTGCTGAGACTTCATCCATCTCTTCTTTTGTATCATACATAAATTCATGTATGTCATCTTCACCTAGGTGTACATATATGGCATAACCTACAAGTTTTACCTTGTCTTTGCCTTCATTTTCTACCCACTTCATACTCACTTGTGTGGTCTCATCCCCCTCACCTGTTCTAATCACAGCTGCGGGATAAAGTTGCCTAATATCTTTGGGGTCAAATTCTATATCATTTATTTTTATTAACATAACGGAATTATAGTATAATTATCTAAAAATATAGAGGAAATAATTTTATGAATTTAAAAGACCAAATCAAGTCAGACATTAAAGATGCCATGAGGGCAAAAGAGGTTGTAAAGAGAGATACTCTACGTAACATCCAAGCAAGTATCAAACAAATAGAAGTCGATGAACGTAGAGATGTAACAGATGCAGATGTAGAAGCCATTTTAGTCAAATACCTCAAACAAAGAGAAGATGCCAAAGTACAATTTGCAGATGCAGGTCGTGAAGACTTAGTAGAAAAAGAAAATGTAGAAATAGCCATAATCAAAGCCTATCTACCAGAACCTATGGCTGATGCAGAACTTGAAACAGTTATGAAAGAGATTATAAGCTCTGTAGGAGCAACAAGCATGAAAGATATGGGGAAAGTAATGGGTGCTGCAAAATCTGCCATAGGAAGCCGTGCAGATGGTGGGCGTATTAATGCGATGGTTAAAAAGTTATTGGGTTAAACTCAAATCAAATCTTTATTTACATAAAGAAAAAGAGATTTATTTAAAGAGTAGTTTAATTTTGTTGCTCTTTTTGTTCTAAATATTACTATAGATACAAGGATGCTTTAAAAGTGAATACACTTGATAATACACTTAAAGAAATTGAAATTTTATCATCAGTTAAATTGAAATTAGAGATAGATAAAAAGAATATGACTCAATTATTAAAAGAATTAGAAAGAAAAATTGAAAATTCAAACATAACTTTTATGGAAAAAATATTAGAAACAATAACATTTGGCACACTTAATTATCAAGACAAGCATAAAGAAAATATCTTAGGATATAAAAAGAAAATTCAAGATATAAAGTCAAACAATATTGATCTAGATATTGAAACTATAAATACTAAAATATTAAATTTTGAAAAAGTTGTTACTAATCATTTAGATAGTTTTAAAAATAAGCTTCTTGAATTTCAGACTGATTTATTATATGTCTCTCAAAATCGATATATAAATACTTATGAAAGTGAAGACTTTAAAAATAAATTAACAAAAATAACACTTAATAAAGAGAAATTATTTTTACATAAAAATATAAAGAATGAAATAAGTGAACTTCTAAGCTTTCAAGAAAATTCACAAATTTGGATTGAAAAAAGTAATACTCTTTTTATTAAAAATGAAAAGATAAACGAAAAAACTTTTTTTGATACTATTGAAGCTAATCCACTAACAGACAAACAACAAGAAGCAGTCTTGGTAAATGAAAACAATAATTTAGTTTTAGCAGGAGCAGGCTCAGGAAAAACAAGTGTTATTGTTGCAAAAGTTGCTTATCTCATAAAAAAAAATATATTAAATCCTAGCGAAATACTTGTTTTGGCTTTTAACAAAAATGCAAAAGAAGAACTAGAAGAAAGATTTGAAAAGTACAATATAAATGTGAGAGTAAAAACCTTTCATTCTTTTGGCTCAAGTGTCATCGGTGAAATATTATCTCAAAAACTATTACTATGTCCTATGTCTGAACACCCAGAGATGATGTCAAAATTTATAAAAGACACTATTCAAAAGTTAATGGTTTCAATGGAAGGTTTTTTAGAAAATTTTTTAGTGTATATGGCTTATTTTAAAATACCTTATAAAAGTGAATCAGAATTTAAGTCTCTTGGAGAATATTATGACTATCAAAAAAATCATGCTATTAAAACGCTAAAGCATGAAGTGATAGAAAAAGGTGAAAAGCAAGGAAAAACATTATTAACTTTAAAAGAAGAAACAGTCAAGAGTCATCAAGAGTTAGTCATATCAAACTTTTTAACTCTCAATGGAATAAAGTATTTATATGAAGAACCCTATGAACATAAAACTGAAACAGTTGAAAAAAGACAATATCAGCCAGATTTCTTTTTGCCCGAATATGGCATATACATAGAACATTTTGGAATAGACAGAAATAATAAAACTGCTCCTTTTGTCAACAACAAGGAATATCTAGAAGGAATAGAATGGAAAATTAAATTACATGCTAAACATAATACCACTCTAGTTCAAACTTTTAGTTATGAGTTTTCAGAAAATACTTTATTGGATTTACTAAAAGAAAAATTACTCCGACATAATGTTATTTTTAGAGAATTAGAATTAGCTGAAATAGCTGAACTCTTAAAAGAACCATTAGAAAGCAATAACTTCACAAAACTTTTTACAACCTTCTTGGCACACTATAAATCCAATAGACACTCTATTTCAGAACTAACTCATAAAAGCGAAGAAAGTGAAAGAAAAAAATTATTTCTTAAACTTTTTGAATTTATATTCACTGAATATGAAAAATATCAAGAAAGAAATGCTTGTATAGATTTTGATGATATGATTATCAAAGCATTAGGTGGGATAGAAACTACAGAATATAACCATAGCTTGAAACATATATTTATTGATGAATTTCAAGATATATCTACTACAAGAGCAAAACTTATTAAGGTATTATTACCCATAAATAACACATCAATAACAGCAGTTGGTGATGACTGGCAATCTATTAATAGATTTGCAGGGAGTAATATCCAAATTATACAAGACTTCCAAAAAATATTTGGGTCATCTAAAACAGTCGCCTTAGATTATACTTTTAGGTTTAACAATGTTGTATCAGATGTAGCTTCTAAGTTTATACAAAAAAATCCTCATCAAATAAAAAAAGATATTAAGACTATCAAAGATCAAGATTTGGACAAATTTAGTCTTTTGCTTTATTGGACAACAGGTGATAATAAAGTAGACTTACAATATGTTTTAGATTTAATTTCAAAAAAAGAAAAAGATGGAAAAAAATCTATAATGATACTCGCTAGATATAAATTCCTATATAGAGACTTAGAGGATTTGAAAAATCTTTATTCCAATTTAGAGATTAACTTTTCTTCAGTACATGGTTCAAAAGGAAATGAAGCTGACTATGTAATAATCATGAATATTGATAAAGGTGAATTTGGTTTTCCTTCAAAAATTGTAGATGATCCAATTTTAGATATGGTCATTCCTAAAGGTGATGATTTTGAAGATGCTGAAGAGAGGAGACTTTTTTATGTGGCACTAACCAGAACAAAAGGTACTATTTTTCTATTAAGCGATATATATAATAAGTCTCCATTTATTGAAGAAATAATCAACGATAATAAGAATGAAATATTTTTTTTAAATGATAAGGACATAACATTACAAAATTGTCCTAAATGTAAGACAGGTTTTTTAAAAAAGAGAGGAGACTCCAATAATAAAAATAAAGAATTTTATGGTTGCAGTAATTATCCACGATGTAAATTTACTGAAAATGTATACAATTGCCCAGAGTGTGACAGTGAAGTATCAAAAGATATCCAAAATAATATTGCTAAATGTTCCAGTAGTGACTGTGATTTTCAGTCTTCTTTATGTATCAAGTGTACTGGGCTTATGGTTCAAAGAAAAAGTAAATATGGTATATTTTGGGGGTGTAATAATTATCCCAAATGTGAACACACAGAAAAATAACTTAATTACATAAATATAAACTTACGCTCCATACTTCACAGCCCTAATAGCCGAAGTAATATCATCTTGACGCATAAAGTGTTCACCTACCAAGAAGGCATCTGCCCCTCTGCTAGAGAGTTCAACCACCGTTTCATGGTCATTGATACCAGACTCGGCTACGATTATTTTGCCATTGGGTATAAGAGGGATGAGTTTTGCACTCAAATCCATATCCATCTCAAATGTCTCTAGATTACGGTGGTTTATGCCTATGATGTCAGCTCCAGCAAAAATGGCTTTGACCAAGTCTGTTTTGTTATGTACTTCTACCAGTACATCAAGTCCCAAGTGTAAAGCATAGTCATGCAACTCTTTAAGTTCCTTACGGCTCAGTGCCATGGCGATAAGTAAAATGTAGTCTGCACCAAAGGCAAGTGCTTCAAGGACTTGATACTTGTCTACTATGAAATCTTTTCTAAGCAAGGGAAGATTGACATAGCGACGCACCATGCCTAAGTACTCTTTGTTACCTTGAAAAAAGTGAGGTTCAGTGAGTATGGAGAGTGAGTCTGCTCCACCTTTTTCATAGGCTTGAGCTATGCTCATCGGGTCGAAGTCTTCACGTATCACACCTTTTGAAGGACTTGCTTTTTTCACCTCTGCTATAATACGGTAAGGGTTTTCTTCAGTAGAACGAATGGCTGCTTTTACATCTTTAGGGACAAAAGGGTTAAATGCCAAAGAACGTCCTAGCCACTCCATAGGAAAATCAACTTTACGTTTTTCTAAATCTGCTTTTGTTTTTTTTATGATTTCATCTAATATCTGTGCCATCTGTTGCAGCCTTGGGCTAAATTTTTTGTATTATACTCATTTTTACTTATACAGTTTTATTTACACTGCTTTATAGCATTCCAATGCATTTTTATCTCATCTTCTTTTAGCCCTTCTTCTTCAACTACACGCTTCATAAGAGCTAATGCTTCTTCACATTTTCCTATCTTATAATAGCCCCATGCCAAAGAGTCCAAGTAGTAAGTATTGTTAGGCTGTTGTGCCAATGCCTTTTCAATGATCTTTATCCCTTTTTTTATATCTATTTCTTTATCTATCAGGGTATAACCATAATAATTTAAATATAAACTGTCATCATTTCCAAGTTTTACAGCCTTTTTGAAATAAGACAATGCCTCATTTATCATTTTTGTGTCATTTTTATCTTTTGCATTTTCAAAAGTAAGTATACCTTTTTCAGCAAACCATTTAGGATTTTTATCTTTTTCATAAAATGCATCGACTAAAATTAACGCTTTGGAAAAATCTTTTTTCAGTTTATAGAGTTCATATAACAAGACGCCCTTATATTTATGTTTTTCTAAAAATGAAATCGCAGCACTTATATTACCTTTATAAATATATGCATCTACAATTTTTGCAAGGTACTTTTCATTCTCCTCTAGCTCATAAAGTGCTTTATAGGCACTGATTACACCATCTATATTTTTTTCTTTTTGATATAAAATAAGAAGTTTTACATAAATGTCTTTACTAGAAATATTCATACGACGATGTGTTTCTAAAAGCTGAATGGCTTTTTTACGCTCACCTGTAAACTCGTCCATCACCTCTGTCATTTTTAGTAATACATCTTCATTTGGTACGGTTTCGTAAATCTTAGTTAAAAGTCCTAAAGCTCTCTTAAACTCTCCAGCATATAGAAACGAATTTGAAGCCAAGTCTAAATCTACAAGTTCACTAGAACGCTCTAGTAAATACTCTGCTTCCTTTTGTGCATTTTTCACTTGTCTATCAGTCAAGTAAAGAGGAATGAGTAGTCTTCTTACTTCTAAAGTATCTGGGTGTGTTTTGTCCCATGCCTTTAAACGTGAGATGCTTGCTTTGATGTGTTTTCTTCCAAGCAAGGAAGAAGTAGCTTCCTTAAAGAGATAGGCACTCTCACCTGTGGAGTCAAATAGTTTTTTATAGACTTGATACGCATTTTCATAGGCTTTATACTCTTCAAACAAAAGACCTTGAATTATGAGTACATCTTCACTGACACTCATTATTTTTTTAGCATGCAACATACTTGTATGAAGTATGAAAAGAACGAAAAAACTTATGGTTATACGATACCTGGACACTCTTTTCTCACCTCGTCTTCATTATTCTTAAACTGTTCCCAAAAGGGAAATGTACGACACTGCAATGGTCGTACAGGGTAAATACTGCAGCGCTTTTTACTTTCATCAAAAAATACACAAGCATAATTGTCCTCTGAGAGCTTCTTTTCAATGAGCGAATAACGATGCTTTACTTTTTTCAAATACATTGTAGCAAAATCTTCTACACTAAGGTTAACAAACTCTGCCATCTTTTCCACTTCCACATACTTCGCCCAAATGTAACCGCTCTCACCCGTACAGCAGTGACCACCACAAGTTTCACAAGCAGAAGGGTCAAACTTGTAATTGTATTGGTCATGGGATGTGAGTTTTTTTATAAAATCCATCTTTAAAAATCACCTTTTATACTATATGTATTAGCTTTCTTAAATGCTTTTTTTGCATTTTCTCTATAGATATTATCTTCAGAAAATACTATAAAAGGTGGAAGTACCTTACTCATAGACTTAGAATTATTCCTAGCAGCTATCATAACTAGTTTAGACTCTCTATCTATTTTAGAGTGCACAAATTGCATCTTTTCAGGATTTATACCATTAGTTCGTAGATAAGATAAAAGTAGATCTATTTGCTTCGCATCATAACAAAAGATGAACCAGCCTTTAGGCTTTAAAAAAGTTTTTACTCTTTTTACAAATGCTTCTATAGGTAAATGCTGTGCATAACGTGCTATGTTTAGGTGTCTGTTTTCACTTTGTTGTACGCTCGAGTCATAAAAGGGTGGATTTGAGATGATATAGTCATACCTCTCTTGTGTTTCAAATGTTGTAAAATCACCCAAATAACTTTTTACATCCATTGCATTCATTTTAAAATTATGTGTAGCATAATTTAACATACATTTTTGCTTGTCTATAATGCTCGTTTTTATGTCAAAATCTCTACTTAGAAGAAGTGATAGTATGCCTACACCACAACCCACGTCTAACAAGGACCCTTTAGGTTTAAACGTTGAGATAAAATCATATAAAAAAATTGAGTCACTATTGTAGCAATATCCCGAGGTAGGTTGATAAAGAAACATTTACACCTCTATTTTTTAGTTATTTTACAATAATTTGAGTATAATCACGATTATGAACGAAGAACTAGATATAGACATACTAAACCCTCCATCAACAAACTTCTCTATGCTCGACTATGATTGTGCGTATATTCCGGGGAATAAAGTACGCATGAACTACAAATATGTAGGTGAGGCATCTAAAGCATTTGCTACTGCTGTGATAGCACGTGGATGGAGACGTTTTGGTAAGTACTTTTTTCATCCTATTTGTAATGGTTGCAATGAGTGTAAAAGTCTACGTATAGACGCAAAAGACTATACATTTACCAAGTCACAACGCAAAGCTATAAAACGCAATAAAGAGACTAAAATCATTGTGCAAAAGCCCACACTTACTCAGGGACATATAAACCTATATAACAAATATCATGCATTCAAAAGTGCCACTAATAACTGGCAACATAGAAACATCTCTCAACGTGAGTATCATGAAAATTTTGTTGATGGTGCACATGATTTTGGTAAAGAGGTTCTCTATATAATCGATGATGTACTTGTAGGTGTGGATCTTATAGATGTATTAGATGATGGGATTAGTTCTATCTACTTTTATTATGACCCTGACTATGCACGTTACTCTCTAGGAACATACTCTCTGCTGTATCAAATAAAACTAGCGGGTATCCTTGAGCTCCCATGGATTTACCTAGGCTACTGGGTAGATGGATGTAAGGCATTTGCCTATAAACCAAACTTCAAACCACAAGAGATACTTGAAGACTTCCCCCATATTTCTGAGACACCTTCTTGGAAGAGATGGGAAACTCCATAATCTCATTTATATATTTACTACTATATTTTAGATATAATTCCCACTATGCAGGATAATAAAAAACGAAAACTCTTAACACCCAACTCCACCGACTTTTGTATGGATGACAATGAATGTTCATACATCCCTGGGAAAAGGGTGAGAATGAATTACAAACAAGTTGATGTAGTCTCTCAGACATTTGCCACAGCTGCAATACAAAGGGGATGGAGACGTTTTGGTAAAAACTTTGTCTACCCTGTATGTTTTGGCTGTACGGGATGTAAAAGTTTACGTATATCTGTCAAAAACTTTAAATATGGGAAATCAAAACGTAAAACCATAAATAGAAATGAAGAGACTAAGATTGTCATACAAGAACCTTCTGTCAACCAAGAACGTGTTGACCTTTACAACAACTACCATGCCTATAAAGCAAAGCTAGATGGATGGCCGCACCATGACATGACAACACAAGAATATTATGACAACTTTGTAGCTGGAGCACATGACTTTGGTAAAGAGCTACTCTACTACATAGATAATAAACTTGTCTGTGTTGATCTCATAGATATCCTTGAAGATGGCATTAGTTCTGTTTATTGTTATTATGACCCTAATTATCCAAGAAATTCATTGGGAATATACTCATTACTTTATGAAATAAAGCTCGCAGAAAACCTAGGGCTTGACTGGGTTTATCTTGGCTACTGGGTAGATGGCTGTAAAGCTTTTGAATACAAAGAAAACTTTCAGCCTATGGAGATACTAGAGGGGTACCCACGTATTTTTGAAACACCAAAATGGAAGCCATGGGTACGCAAGGTCTAATACCTAGGCAGAAAGTCTATTAAGATTTATATACCAATCTTCTTCTAACTCAAATTTTTTAATATCAGTCAACACAACTTCTAACATATTTTTAGCAACCATCTCTGTACCATAAATTTTCTCATCTGGAATCTCAAGTACTTCAAGACAATATTCTTCTTGTGCATATGTATCTTGTACCAACTCATTTAAATCCCACCCATCGTCAAACTTATTAACTAAAAAAATACTTTCCACTTTTTCATCCTTTAAATTTTGATAAAAAATTGTAAGATATTTTGGTATCAGATTAGTAACATATATTTTTATAATCTTCTACACCATTTAAAAAAAAGTCTATCTGGATTTACTCTCGTATCAATATTCTTTTCTTCTACTATATGTTCAGCAAGTATCTTCGCCATCATAGGGGCAAATACAAAACCACGTCCTCCTAATCCATTCAAAATATACAGGTTATCTTTGTACTTCAAATCAGGTTTTGCACCACGTACTATGTTTGGATTATTTTCCAACATATACGCTACATCAATCACTTTTCCTACTAGAGGAAAATAATCCTTTGAACCTGCACGCATACCACAAAACAGTTCTTGTAATTCTAAACTAGAAGTATCTATAAGAGATGAAGCTTTTTCTTTGAGCCTCTCTGTCTGTTCCCTGCTGCAAGGTATAGACTCCTTCACCTCTTTTTCATGTGTTGCACCCAGCTTTATGATACCTTTATTATTTGCTCCTACTGACATAGACTGGTGCATACTTATTTTCAAGTCTAATATAGAACAAAAGTCACCTCGTGTACCCCAAGTACCTTTTATGCCCATGTAACCTAAGTCTACTAAATTACTTTCATACCCTGTTGCGAGCACTACATTTTTACTTAAAAATAAGGAGTGAGCAGTTAATATTTCCCATTGCCCATTCATATGCTTAATTTCTGTAACATCTTCATTTTGAACTTCAATCTCTTTCGATAAAAACCTACATACTTTTACAGCATCACAATCTCCAGCTTCAGAAAAATAAAAGCTGGTATATTTTGCATTTATACCTAGTGATTCTAACTTTTCTTTTGAGTAAAGTTCATAACTATTATGATTAAATTTTTCATACTCAGAAAATTTTTCTGCATCAACTTTATCTTTTGGTATACGTATGACACCTGTTTGATGAAAGTACTCTGGGCAAGTTGAAAGATAAAAATCTTTCGCATATTCAAAAGCTTCATTGGTGAGTTCTTGAAGGGCTGAACCTTTCCCAATTTTAGGAGATACAAAAGCACCTGCAGCCCCAGAACCACCTGATGCAATGCTATTCTTATCTAGTATCAATACACTTTGTTTTTTTTGTTTGAGAAAATGGGCTATAGTCACACCTGCTATGCCTGCTCCGATGATGATAGTGTCGTAAATATGCATGTTTACGAAAAATATTTCTCTAATATAGCTTTAATTTCTTTGTCAATAGTTCTTTTTTGTGTTTCATCTAAGCTATCCAACATCACTTCCACTGCCATTTTCTTTTCTGTCAGTTTAACTATATATGGTAGTTTCGCATGCGAACCTTTTTTGATTTTGTTAAGCTCTCTGAGTCCTTTTCTATCTAGCTTTTTACTTATGAAGTCCTCATATACCTTTAACTGTTCATTCTTGTCATCTATTTTTTGAATCTCATACAGTGCCTCAACATCATTTGTACTTTTATTTTTACTTATATCTTTAATGATTGCATCATCTAGATTAAGTACTTTCATCACTTTACTCACATATGATTTTGACTTACCCAATGCTTGAGAGAGTTCCTCTAAATTATGATAGATATTTTTGTCCATTGCTTGACGAAGAGAAAGTGCTAACTCTAAAGGGTTTAAGTTATCTCTTTGTATATTTTCAAGTATTGCTATTTCAAATAGAGCTTTTTCATTTTCATTTTTTGGAAGTATTGTTTCCTCTTGCACTATTGCTTTAATACTTTTAAGTCCTAGTTGTTTATGCGCAAGCCATCTTCTCTGTCCTGCTTTTAAGATATATTTTTTCTTTCCTACTTTTATCACAGATATTGGCTGAATAAGTCCATGAAGTTTAATGGAGCGTGCTAGACTTTCAAGTTCCTCATCATCAACATGAATACGCGGTTGCATAGGGTTATTTTCTATTTCATCTAACTTTAATTCCAAGAAGCTTTCGCCATCTATAAGTTTCGCATGCGAAACTTTCTCGTTTATCTGTAGATGTGCATCTTCCCCAGCTGCAAGTATCATTGCTGCATTAATTTTTCGTTTTGCCATGCTATTTCCTGCTCTTTTTTATCTCTTTAATGAGTTTTTTTAACTCTTTTTTAGCCTTGCTTTTACCCTCTATCTCTGTTACACCTTTACCCTCTTCCATACTTCTATAAAAGTCTGCTCTATGTGCAAGTATGGTATCCATGAGTGTAAAATGTTCTAAATTATCTATTAACTCTTCCATAATAGAAAAATTTTTAGCTGTTGGACTTACATCATTAAGTACTACGTTTGCCTTAATATGTGTTTTCATTCTAGTAGATAGTTCTTCTATAATTTTATGGAACTTGTATATACCTGCCATCTCTGTAACTCTGTCAACAGTTGGTGTCAATATAATATCCGAAATGTAAATAGCAGCCCTATTTAAATTTGAATCAAAACCTCCAACATCAATAATGATATTTTTATCTTCTGGCCACTCATCCATAAATTCTACAAATTCTTCAGGTGTTTCTGGTTGAATAATTTGTAATTTTTTATATCCATTGGCTTCTCTAATACTATTGGTATATACTAATGTCTTCTGAAAATCTAGGTCAACTATAGGTGCTTTGACTCCTATAGCCAAATGCCAAGCCAAGAGTGACTTACCTACCCCACCTTTCGAATGTGCTACAGTGATTATCATAAGAGTTCCTATGTATTTCGCATGCGAAATTAATATTAAATTCTATCATATTTTCGCATGCGAAATACTTAAATAATAGTGTCAATACTATTGTCAATGAGAATTTATATTTCGACAATTCTTAATTCTAAATATAGAATCATATAAAGGTTCTTCAAATGTAAGAAAATGAGATAAAAAAGTTCTTCTGACAGAGGATATAAGCATCTTTTTTTATTTTTTTATATCATAGATAGACTAAATGGTTAAAAGTTGTTATTCTTTAATTTATCTATGTTTATTTTGATTTTTGGAAAATCAATAATTTTAGGGTTTTATATTTAAACTGTAATTTCTTTAATGTCTGCAATACCTCTAAAAGTTTTATATACAGATCCTATAGTATTCAATCTGTTTATTTTCAAAGCACTATCATCAGCATTTACCATCACATTATCAAAATACACATCTAGTTCACGCTTGAGTCCAAATAGTGCTTCAAATTGTGATTTATAATCTACATAGTCTTGGTTAATTACTTTTTCATAGGCATTATAAAGTGTTACTTCTGCATCTTCCGTGAAAAGTGTTATGTCTATATTTAAATCTCTATCTAAGTCTACACCTTTGGAAATGTTTGCAACACGTTTAAAAGTAGAGAACTGTTCATTGAAAGTATCTGAACTCACTATCTCATTTAAGGCAGAGACTTTTTTCGACATCTCGTTAATATCACGTTCCCCAGAAGCCAATACTGCTGCAATCACAGATGGATTGGCATCAAGAGATTTATTGATACGTTCTATGATAAAATCTGTGAGTAGCTTTGTATCGAAGTCATCGTAGTTAGCTTTAAGTAGTTCGATGATGTCATCTATGTTAAATGCTAAGTCATACTTTGTCACTATACGTACTATGCCATTGACAGCACGACGCAATGCAAAGGGGTCTTTACTCCCTGTAGGTATGCGTCCCACAGAAAAGAGTCCTAAAAGAGTATCTAACTTAGCAGACATCGCCACAATAGATGAGAAGATAGACGTAGGCAATGCTGCACCTTCACCTACTGGCATGTATTGCTCTTTGATGGCAGTGTAGACTAGCTCTTCTTCTCCAAGTGCTTTAGCGTAGTAGTAACCCATAAGCCCTTGAAGTTCTGTAAATTCATAGACCATCTCAGACATAAGGTCTGCTTTTGCTAGGTTTATAGACTTATCCATAAGCTTTTCTAGCTCTACGTTGTTTTTCCCAGTTTGCACTTCCACTTTTTCCATGTAGAGACCTAGCAAACGCATAGCTATATTTTTTTCTCTTGTTATTTTATCTGCAAGTGTCCCAAGACCGTCTATGAACTGTACTTTCTCAAGCCCGTCAATACTTAGTCCATTTTTTAAGTCATTTTTATAAAAAAAGAGTCCATCTGCTAAACGTGGTTTGAGTACTCTCTCATTCCCTGCTATAACCTTAGAATAGTCCTGCGTATACGCATTTGAAACGACTACAAACTTATTGGCTATCTTACCTTTTTCAAAAACAGGGAAGTATCGCTGATGCTCTTTCATAGAAGTGATAATCACTTCGGGTGGTAATTCTAAAAATAGTGCATCAAAGGAACCTAGTAAAGCTTTTGGATTTTCGGTAATAGCTACTACTTCAGCAAGAAGTGATTTGTCTATCTCTATAAGAACATTATGTTCTTTTTCTAATGACTCAAACTCTGCTAGTATAAGTGCTTCACGTTCAGATGGTTGCAACATCACTGCACCCTGAGCTAAGACGTCATCATACGCTTCTATATTTGGAACATCTACAGCGTCATAGGTGACCATACGGTGTACATAAGTTTTAGTATCTGCTTTTACTCCATAAAGTTCAACAGGTACAGAGACATCACCTAGACGTACTTGTAGCCAACGCAGGGGACGTATAAACTCATCACTCCTAGAGCCCCATCGCATCATTTTACCAAAAGACATAGAAGCTAACCATTTTTCTAACATTTCTTGTAAAAGTAAATCTGTTTTCTTCCCTTTGGCTTCTTTTTTAAAGTAAAGTACCTCTTTACCATTTTTCTCAGCCCTCCCAAGTTCTGAAAATACTACCCCACATTTACGTGCAAATCCTTCTGCTGCTTTTGTAGGTTCTCCATCTTTCACTGCTGCTACCATAGGAGGACCAAAAAGTTCCACTGTGGTGTCTTCTTGACTTTCAGGCATTTGTACATGTTTAAGTACTAGCCTTCTAGGCGTATAAATAAATTCAAATTCATTACTTAAGTTATACTCCGTAAGTATTGTTGCCCACGACTTCTCTATATTTTTTACAATTTTAAGTAGTGGTATAGCAGGGAGTTCTTCTAGCCCGATTTCGATGAGTAAAGGTCGTGTCATTATAGAATTTCCTAGTAAATAAATATGAAGCATATTTTACCTAAAAATTGGTAATATATAAGAGCTATTTAAAGTTTATTTAATTTAAGCTATAATCTAAAATATATTTTAAAATTTAAAGGGTTTCCATTGCATTTTTTTATAAAATCCATACTAATACTTAGTTCCTCTATTATCTTCTCTGGATGTATGAGTAACAAAATGTCACCTCAACAAGAAAGTAATCTTGGAGCACAACAAGAACGTCAAATTTTAACTAAAGTCAGACTTATAAAAAAAGGTAAAACTTATACAAGTGTACGAAGAGTAGGTAGGCGTATTGCTTCTGTTTCTGGACGTCCTGATTTTAAATGGCGATACCACCTAGTTAATAATCCTAAACAAGCCAATGCTTTTGTACTTCCTGGTGGAAAAATATTTGTATATAGTGGTCTTTTTAAATATGCAGCTAATGAAGCAGAACTATCTGCTGTAATAGCACATGAAGTGGCACATGCTTTGCGTTCTCATGGGGTCAAAAATGCTTCACGTAGACAAAATGCTGGATTATTAGGTGCTATAGTTCAGGTGGGTATGGGTGTTGCAGGGGTAGACAGTTCAACCGCCCAGCAAGTCAACACAGTCTATAATAAGGGAGCAACATATGGTTATGTCAGACCTTATTCACGTCAAAATGAAACAGAAGCAGACAGTATTGGACTTATGCTTATGGCAAAAGCTGGATATAATCCAAAGGCAGCACTAAGTTTTTGGGAGAAGTTTGGAAAACAAGGAACTCGTACACCAGAATATATGTCAACACATCCTGCCCCAAGTAGTCGTATTAGCAATATAAAAAGACTTTTACCTAAAGCCATGGCACTCTACCAAAAAAGTAAATATCGTAAAAAATAACAAAATTAAAAACATAAGTCTAATAAACTTTAGAGGCTATTTTTTATCAGCCTCATCGTCATCTAACATATCAATACGTCTACCTTCATCATCAAACTTACTTTTAAAATAAGACCTGACTATACCAAAAGTAATGTACGAAAATAAAAACATAGCAACAATATAAAGATAGTCCCAAAATGACATTATTTTCCTCCTGAAAGTGTATTGGCTATAGTGATTTTTTCAAAACCTTTATAGTTTTGACGCAAAGCTTCATACATGACTATACCTGTACTTACGCCAAGGTTGAGACTCCTTCCTTTTCCTCCCATAGGAATAGTAATGCATTGCTTAGGATGTGCTAAAAGTACTTGCTCATCTAACCCTTTGGTCTCTGAACCAAAAAGAATATAGTCATCTTTTTTAAAGGATGCATCAAAATAAAGATTATCACTTTTGGTTGTCGCCATATATGTATTTTTACCTATGGGGTGTTCTTTTAAAAAAGTCTCAAAACTCTCCCAAACCACCAAGTCTAAATCTTTCCAATAATCAAGTCCTGCACGTTTTACTGCTTTGTCATCTATGTCAAAACCTAATGGTTCTATAAGATGCAGTGTTGCACCCAAATTTACACATATACGTCCAATGGTACCTGTATTTTGAGGGATTTGTGGCTCAACCAATACAATATTAAACATAAATACGACCAGTCGTATGAGCCCACTGCTGAAGTGAACCCAGTGTTAACGTAGTAAAATGGACTCTGTTCATTATGCGTCCTTTAATCAAAATATCACCGTTTTATTACCATTAACAAATACTCTATCATTCAGCACAAGTGCTAAAGCACGAGAAAGTACCACTTTCTCACCATCACGCCCTGCACGTTGCATATCTTTCCATGTAAGACGATGGTTTACAGGTATGGTATCTTGCGCAATAATAGGACCTTCATCTAAATCATCAGTCACGTAGTGTGCCGTTGCCCCTATGATTTTAACCCCTCTGTTAAATGCCTGTTTGTAAGGGTTAGCCCCTATAAATGCTGGAAGAAAAGAGTGATGTATATTAATAATCTTTTGAGGATATGCTTGTACAAATTCGGGAGTTAAGATTCGCATATATTTTGCAAGCACTATATAATCAAAATGGAAGCTATCTATTTGAGTCATTACTTTTACTTCATGTTCTTCTCGTGTAAGCCCACCTGCAGGTATATAAAAAAAAGGGATATTAAAACGCTCTACAAGTTCTCTTAATATATCATGATTACCTATGACACATTGTATTTTAGCACCTAATTCACCATCAGCATGACGCACGAGTATATCTCCAAGAGCATGAGATTCCTTAGTGACCATCAAAATAATATCTTTATCTTTAGGTTTTATCACTTTTATTTTCGCATCAGAAGGGACAATGGATTTTAGTTCATTTTCTAACGCACTGACTTCAAATGTTCCACTCACAACAGTCCGCATAAAAAAACGTCCCTGTTCTTTGTCTACAAATTCACGATTATTATCGATATTTAGACCTCTATCGTAAAAAACTTTAGAAATTTTATACACCAAACCTTTTGCATCTTTACAGTCTATAAGTACTCTTGCTCTTTGTTCCATCTCTTGCCTGCTTTTAAAAATTATAGTGCATTTTAACTCAAAATCTATTCTATTTTATAAAAAAAGATATTAAACTTAAAATTTTAAATGTTTATTGTTACAATCTAAAAATGAATCATAGATTAAAATATAAACAAAGAACAGCCAAAGGGTTAGTAAAACCCACCATTTTTATTGTACTGGAACTCATACTTTTTGCTCTTATCATTTATACTACATTAGAAATCAATTATATTCCATTAACTATTATAGCTATATTAGGGGCTATCTATTATCTAAGTACATCAAGTATGCCTAGGTTTACACAAGTTATGAAAAGACAAAAAGCTTTTCATCGTTTAAAACAGTTTGATATCGTCACAAATAAGGATAAATATTAATTTAGTCTTACCTTGATGCATAATCTGCAACGATATCACCCATTTCTGTACATGTAACTATCTCTTTGGCATCAAAATCACCAATATCTCCTGTTCTATAACCCTCTAATAGTGCTTTTTTAATGGCATTGTCTATTTTGTCTGCTGCAGCATTTTCTCCTAGAGCATAGCGTAACATCATGCTCGCAGATGATATAGTTGCAAGTGGATTGGCAATCCCTTGACCTGCGATATCTGGGGCAGAACCATGTATAGGTTCAAACAGTCCCACACCCTCTCCTGTACTAGCACTTGGCAATAGACCTATAGATCCAGAAAGCATTGATGCAGCGTCAGAAAGAATATCACCAAAAATATTTCCAGTTAAAATGACATCAAACTGTTTAGGATCACGTATGAGTTGCATCGCAGCATTGTCTACATACATATGTGAAAGTTCAACCTCTGGATACTCTTTTGCTACTTCTTCCACTATATCACGCCAAAACTGGCTTACTTCAAGTACATTAGCCTTGTCAACAGAACATATACGCTTCTCTCTTTTCATTGCAATGTCAAAAGCAACTATAGCTATGCGTTTTACTTCCTCTCTTGTATATACCATAGTATTAAAGGCCCTGTCTTCATGTATTTCTCTTGGTTCTCCAAAATAAATACCTCCTGTCAGTTCACGTACTACCATAATATCAACACCTTCAATGACCTCAGGTTTAAGACTTGAAGCATTCACCAGTTCGTCATAAACCATTGCTGGTCTAAGATTAGCAAATGTACCCATCTCTTTTCGTAAACCTAAAAGTCCAGATTCAGGACGTAAATGCCTCTCTAACTTATCCCATTGTGGTCCACCTATAGCACCAAAAAGTACTGCGTCACACTTTTTAACACCTTTTATAGTCTCATCAGGTAGAGGAACACCAGTCTCATCTATCGCTGCACCACCTAGCAGCATCTCTTCATATTTAAGATTAATCCCTTCATTCACTGATACAGCATCTAACACTTTAATGGCTTCATCTACAATTTCAGGACCAATTCCATCCCCTTTGATTACACCTATTCTATAAGTTTTCATATTATTTCTTAACCTTTTGTGCTATTTCTTTTTTTGCAAACTCAATAAGTCCACCTGCATCTACCAATTCTTGCATAAACTCTGGAATAGGTACAAATTTGTATGTTTTTGCTTGACTCACATTAATGACTTCTCCCGCATCCATATCGACCCTTATTGTATCACCCTCCTTTATCTCTGAAGATTCTTTTAGTTCAAAGATAGGTAATCCCATATTAAATGCATTTCTGTAAAAAATTCTTGCGAATGTAGGTGCAATTATAGCTGAAATACCTGCTTCTTTAAGTGCTATGGGTGCATGTTCACGACTCGATCCACACCCAAAATTCTCACCTGCAACTATGATGTCCCCAGGGTTCATTTTTGAAGCAAACTGAGGGTCCTCGTCTTCCATCACATGTTTTGCTAATTCTGAAGCATCAGAAGTGTTTAAGTACCTTGCTGCAATGATAAGATCTGTATCGATGTTATCTCCAAATTTCCAAACTTTTCCTTGCAAATTTTATTCCTTTAATTTAGAGGTTTGACCCCCATTAAAATTTACGCGATTATAGCTAAAAATTTAAAATATATCAAACTTTATATTGTTTTCTAATAGAATTTCGGTATAATCCAATTTAATTATTTCTGAGGGACTTCTCCTCAAATTTTCAAGGATTTATATGGCAACAAAAGACAGTATGAAAAATGTAGAGGCGTTATTTAAGTCTAAGAAAAAAAGTGATGTAGTTACCCTAGAAAACATCGCAAAAGAGTTTCCCAAACAACCTACAGCTACACAAGCAAAAAAGATACATAAATTAGCAACAGACACTAAAGTACAAATAATTTCAGCTTCTGACTATGCGCAGTATTTAACAGATAAAGAAAAGAAAAGACTCACAGATTTAAGAAAAAAAATGAGTGAAAGTGATGAAGATGAATTTGATCTTCACAAAGAAAAAGAACTACTAGAATGGAGCCGTTCGGACTCTCCTGTACGCATGTACTTACGTGAAATGGGAAAGATTCCTCTTCTTACCAAAGAAGAAGAAGTTGAACTTTCTCAAACTATTGAAGAGGGTGAGGATATCATTCTTGATGCTATCTGTTCAGTACCTTATCTCATAGGATACATTATCAATTATAAAGAACCATTACTAAACAGAGAAAGACGCGTAAAAGAACTTTTTAAAAGTTTTGAAGATGAAAAGGTAGTAGCAAAAGATGATACTACAGAGGATACTGATAATCATGAAAAACCCGTAAATAGAAGTGATGACAAGCGTGTCAAACAAGTAGTTGAAAGCTTTAAGGCACTTGAAAAAGCAAAAAAAGAGTGGCTGAAGATACGTGAAGATTTTGACTCTTTTATAGAAAAAGATAATGACCCTGTAGCTATTTTACATGAACGTCTTAAAATTGCATTTAAAAAAGAGTTACTAAAAAAGGCTCTTCTTAATCTAGGTCCAACATCTAAGCTCATTAATGAACTTGTAAAAGCAATGGAAACAGCACTTACATCCGACGATAGCTTTGACAAGGAACTTAAACGTCTTGAATATAAACTTCCCTTATTCAATGATACCCTTAAAGAGAACCATCAAAAAATTCTAGGCGATATTATTAATATGGATAAAGATGATATCATCGATGCTGTGCCTGAGACGACAATGGTTTCTACTTATGTTGAAATTAAAAAACTTTTTGAAACAAGAGAAGCTTCTAAAGGAGGTTTTGATTTAAGTGAAGAGAAGCTTCAAGCTATACTTGGGCAAATACGACACGGTAAAGCCAAATCAGAGGTAGCCAAAACACGTATGGCTAAGTCAAACCTCCGACTTGTTGTAAGTATCGCAAAACGTTACACAAACCGTGGTCTTCCATTTCTTGACCTCATCCAAGAAGGTAATATCGGTCTTATGAAAGCTGTTGATAAATTTGAGTATGAAAAAGGGTATAAATTTTCTACCTACGCCACATGGTGGATACGTCAAGCCATCTCCCGTGCCATAGCAGACCAAGCAAGAACCATTCGTATACCTATCCACATGATAGAGACCATCAACCGTATTAATAAAATCATCAGAAAACATCTTCAAGAAGAAGGGAAAGACCCTGACTTAGAGACCATTGCAGAAGAAGTAGGACTTTCCATAGATAAAGTTAAGAATGTTATCAAAATCACCAAAGAGCCTGTCTCACTTGAAACACCAGTTGGTGATGAAGATGATGGTAGATTTGGTGACTTCATAGAAGACAAGACGACACTTAGCCCAACAGATGTTGTACTAAAAGATGACTTAAACAACCAAATAGACGAAGTACTAGACCAGCTTAACGAAAGAGAAAAAGCAGTCATTCGTATGCGTTTTGGACTTCTTGAAGATGAAAGTGACAGGACACTAGAAGAGATAGGTAAAGAGCTTTCTGTCACACGTGAACGTGTAAGACAAATAGAATCATCAGCTATTAAGAAGCTTAAACACCCTAAAGTGGGTAGAAAACTTAAGAATTATATAGAGGAGTAAAAAATATCAATATGTATGCATGGTTATGGTGCGTGGGTACGCACCCTACAGACAGCCAAATTCTTCACATAAAACGTGCAAAACATTCTCAAACACTTCATCTTTCAAAACAGCTATTTTATGCTCATCCAAAATGATGCCTCTATCTACCGCTGTAACTTTAGGCACAATGACCACAGAGTCTTTTTTAAGGCTTCCTTCTTTCAAGTCATCATTATTCACGACAATACCCTTACGCTTAAGGTTAGTAGTTAAGGGTAAAACCAAAACATCAGACTTGTCTAACGTTTTAAAGACCAAAACAGGTCGTCCCTTAAATGTCTTAAAATTAGAGTATGGCATCTCTATAAAATAGATTGCACCTACCATGTAGAGTAATCCTCATCATCATAGTCATGCTTACTCAAACCTATAGCTATCTTGCCAAAGTTATCTAACTCTTCATCTTTCCAGTACGCCCATTTGCTATGTTTGGCATCTTCTTCTATGGCTTTAAGACGGCTATACTCTTCAGTAGAAAGTACTACCACTTCTAAACGATTGTTTTTTAGTATGCCTATCTTTTCTAGGGTGTTGTTTTTTATCTTTTTAGAGAGTGTACTTATCTGCTTTGTAAAGTCTGTAATAGAAAAAAGTTCATTTTCAGAGTAGCGTACCATTATTTATCCTTTAATTTAATAGTAAATTAACCTGTAAATATTATAGTCTTTTTAGATTAAGGGGATATAAAAGGGGTCTTGTAAAATGATTTATTTATCATCCATTTAATGATATCAAATCCGTTCATCATTTTTGGTGCGTGGGTACGCACCCTACGCGGTGTTTTTATACATACAAATATGTTTGATATTTCGATTTCCGTAGGGTGCGTAATTACGCACCGTTTCATACATCATGCACCCAAACACAACATTGCATACATTGCATTTAGTCTATGTGTATATAATATCAAATCCGTTCATAATATTTTGTGTAAATCGTAAAAATATGGCAATTTGACATATTTTTTATAGTATCTTCTGCATTATGCTACACTCTTTTATGGCAAATTATACACGTTTATTTTTAGAGAGTTATAGTTATTTCATTACTGTAGTAACCCACCAACGCAACCCTATACTCATAGACAACATAGAGCTACTGCGTCAATCTTTCAAAGAGAGTAAACGGAAGTATACTTATCGTATTGATGCCATGATTGTCTTGCCTGACCATTTTCATATTATACTCACACCTAAGCATGCTGAGGAGTATCCCAAAATTATCTCTGCTGTCAAACGCTATTTTACGAGACATTGTGATGTACATTATTATGCACATCTCACACAATCAGCAAGCAGACACAACAGGGGCATCAAACCTGTATGGCAAAAAAGATTTTATGAGCACACCATAAGAAACGACAAAGATATGCATGAAAAAATCCAATACATGTACCATAACCCCGTGAAGCATCGCTATGTTGAGTGTCCTGAAACATGGGAATATTCATCGTTTTATAAATATAAATGATTCATATTGGTTCATAATAGGCGGTGCGTGATTACGCACCCTACGCGTGTGTTTAAAATGTGTATTGCCTATAATGATGCAAATTTCCGTAGGGTACGTAATCACGCACCGTTTAATGCGTCGTGCGACATCACACACCACCACACACCCAAAAAACAAAAATCAAAACAAATCTGCATCCGCAGATTTACTGTCCTGCTCTAACGCACCGCACATAATAGCTACCGGCCTTATTGCCGTAGTACTGGCTGCCACTGTAGAAGCCGACGACCCACGCATAGCCGCTATCGCCAGCATAGGTAGTAGACGACCAATAATAGTTAGACGCAGTATTTACAAATACAGGGTTGATGGCTGGGGTTGTGTGCCCATATTCACTTAGCCCTACAAGCTCTTTTCTACTAGGCAGTCTCCACCCACCCCCCCATCTAAACTTAGGCTGCTACAGTAGGTTTGTGCATCTGTCCAGTTTTTAGTAATGGTCTTGGCTTCTACATTATCCTGCCACTCTAACCCTGTGATGTGGTCTGTCACCACCCCTTCCGTGTCATTTCTTGTGTAGTTAGGTGTGACACCTTTTTGGTAGTAGCCGTCATCTTTGATACTGTTGTCGGTCACTTCGGTACCGTTTTCGTCATAGCTTTTTGTCTGGCCGGTTTTTTGAGCTGCCCTTCTGGCAAATCGGATATATTTATCGTGATATCCTGAGTCGCTTCATTACCTACTGCATCAGTTGCCTTAGAAGTGAAGCCATAAGTGTCTCTTGACTCAAAGTCCGGTGCTGTTTTAAAGGTTACTTTACCTGTTGAACTATCAATATCAAAGCTGCTACTATCACCACCACTAATACTGTAGACAATAGGTGTGCTATCATCAGTTGCTTGAAGTGTTAGAGCATCTGTTTGGTTCTCTGGCACTGTGACTGTTGCGTCTTATGTGAATGTTGGCGGGGTTGTATCAGCCGTAGTCCCATTGCTGTCATTGCCATCATCTTAAGGAGTACCACCTCCCCCACACGCACTCAAAAGCACCACCAAGGCACCTACCGCCAACCATTTCATCATCTCTCTCATCTCTTCTCCTTTTGAAATATATTGAGCACGACAAATGCATCATGCATCATTCTTCATTAGAAATTCTACCCCCCCCCGATAAATCTGGGCTTAATGGCTTGTTTTATCTCTAGTTATAGTTTGGATTTATGTTTTGTGGTGCGTGATTACGCACTCTACACATGTTTTAAAAATGCATGTTATATATAATTATTCAAAATTTCCGTAGGGTGCGTAATCACGCACCGTTTAATAGATACTACATCAAAAATATGCTATTTTATGCATTGTTTTGGTGCGTGGGTACGTACCTATTAATGAAAAAAATAAGAAAGAGCCAGATACTATGAAAAAAACCCCACACTTCTTCACCCTCATCATAGGTACAGAAATCCTCAACCGTCGTCGTAAGGACGCACACTTTGACTTCGTCACCAAGGCACTTGCCGAGAAGGGTCATAAGCTTACAGGTTCGTTCATTATAGAAGACGACCCTGCGCTGATCATACAAACCATCAAGTTTATAGCCTCTCAAGCTAACCCTGTACTCTTTAGCTTTGGAGGCATTGGCTCTACACCTGATGACCATACGCGTAAATGTGCGGCTATTGCCCTACGTGGTGGTGAGTTTGTGGTACATGAAGAGGCGAAACGTATCATAGAAGAGAAACTAGGTTCTGATGCCTACCCTCACCCCATCAAGATGGCAGAGCTACCCAAAGGTGCTAACTTGCTGCACAACCCCATTAACAATATGCCTGCATTTTCTCTACAAGAGCGTTACTTTTTTATGCCAGGCTTTCCACAAATGAGCCACCCCATGGTAGAAGCGATACTTCAAGAACTCATACCTCATACAAAAGAGACCTATAGGCATACCCTTACCGCACAATGCAAAGAAAACATCTTTATAGAGCTAATGAAACAAATGCCTAAAGAGGTAGAATACTCTTCTTTGCCAAAACTTTTAGATGATACTTGGCAAGTTAGCATTTCCGTAGCATGTGAAGACAAACTCTTGGCTAAAGAGGCATTTAGTTTATACACACAACTACTAGATGCAAAAAACATACACTACACACTCACAGATGAAGCATAACTCTTGACCTATATTGAAACACTTAAACACCCTGTTGTAAGACGTTTGTCTCTTATACAACTCATCTCTTACTTTGGGACATGGTTTTCACAAGTGGCTATTTTATCTATGTTGGTCTCTTATGGTGCAGATGCCCTTACCATCGCTTTTACAGCTGCCATGGGCATGTTACCTGCTGTGGTACTTGCGCCCATCATCGGTGTGATTATAGACAAGGTTCACTTTAAAAAACTTATGCTTGTTTTACTTCTTATAGAGATAGTCATGACTCTAGGATTCATGGCTATTGACTCCTTAGAATACATTTGGTTACTCATGATACTCATCTTTTTTCGTTCCGGTGCTTCTGCGATGCTTTTTTCAGCGGAAATGGCACTTTTTCCTAAGCTAATAAATGGAGATATGCTTAAAAATACCAATGAGATACACTCTATCATCTGGTCATTTACCTATGCTGTAGGTATGGCTGTAGGTGGAATAATCACTTATTACATAGGCTATGACATGGCGTTTATGTTAGATGCTATACTTTATAGCGTTGCAGTCCTACTTCTACTTGGTCTAAAGCTAGACTTAAAGAAAGTAACACATATAGACTCTAATTGGCACATGCTAAAAGATGGTTTTAGCTATTTACTCTCACAAAAGAAAATCATTCATCTTCTGCTCTTGCATGCGAGCTTAGGACTCACATCTTTTGATGCCCTTATTACCCTCCTTGCTGACTTTCAGTACAAAACGCTCATCGCTGTACCTCTTGCCATAGGGTGGATGAATGCTACACGTGCTTTAGGGCTTATGATAGGTCCTTTTTTCATAGGTAAAATCATTACGAAAGAGAATCTACATTATTTCTTTCTTTTACAAGGCTTGGCTATACTGCTATGGAGTCTACTTGAATTTAACTTTTACTATGCCCTCATTTCTCTTTTTATCACAGGTTTTTTCATCACAACACTTTGGTCTTATACCTATTTACTCATACAAGAAGAGACAGATCCAAAATACATGGGAAGGGTCATCTCCTATAATGATATGTTCTTCATGCTCTCAAATGTAGCCACAGCTCTTTTTATAGGCTATGCAAGTAAAGAAGGTATAAGTCTTGAAAGTATCACTGCATGTTTGGGCTTAGGGTTTTTACTGGTTGCTTTGTACTATATATGGTTTAAGCGTGTATATCTAGATGAGCAATAATACAAGAGAGCATTGCTATGCCTGCTATAGACCACAAACATTCTGTATGTGTAAGTATATTACTCCTATAGAGACCAAGACACGCTTTGTCATACTCATGCACCCCAAAGAGTTTAGAAAGACTAAAAATGGTACGGGACACTTTACAAACCTCTCCTTAACAAATTGTGAGATATTTGTGGGGATTGATTTTACACAACATGAAAAAATCAATGCCTTACTTGCTGATGAAAAAAATGCATGCTATGTACTCTACCCATCCTCTAGTAGTATAAATCTTAATACGCAAACTATAGGCAAAGAAAACAAAAAGACTATACTTTTCATCATAGATGCAACATGGCCTTGTTCTCGTGCTATCCTACGAGAAAGCCCAAATCTTGATAACCTAGCTAAAGTGAGTTTTAGCCATACAAAACGTTCAGCTTTTAGTTTTAAAAAACAACCAAATAGTTATTGTCTAAGCACTATAGAGTCTACCCTTTATCTACTTGAACTTCTAAACCAACACAAAGTAGAAGACCTATCAAGTAAGACATTAGAAAATTTCTTAGTGCCTTTTGAGAAGATGGTAGAGTATCAACTTTCTTGTAATTTGTAGATAATTCTGATGAACTATTTATACATTTTATGCTACTATTAACCCAAAATTTAACCCAATGGAGAACCCTTATGGATATTACTAAAATCGGACATGGTGAAAACCCAGACGCAGTCAAAGCTATCATCGAAGTACCACTAAACTCAATGATAAAATATGAGATAGACAAAGACTCTGGAGCAGTAGAAGTAGACAGAGTACTCTACTCATCTATGCACTACCCTGCAAACTACGGTTTTGTTGCAGACACACTCTCAGACGATGGTGACCCAGCAGACATCCTTGTACTTTGTGACTACCCTCTTCAAGCAGGTTCTTACATAAAATGTAGACTCATAGGTGTGCTTATGACTGAAGATGAGTCAGGTGGAGATGAAAAGCTTATAGCCGTACCTACGGTGAAGATAGACCCAACATACGCAAACATCAACGACTTGGGGGATGTCCCAGAGCATACACTCAACCGCATCAAAAACTTCTTTGAAACATACAAAATGCTAGAGCCTAACAAATGGGTAAAAGTAGCAGGCTTTAAAGACAAAAAAGCAGCAACCGAAATACTAGCTAAAGCAATTAAAAATTATAAATAATTTGCTTGACTGGAGTTTTTTACTCCCGTTATAGACATTACATTAAAAACCAAATTCTTTTTTTCTATTATCTATATACTGTGTAGTACCTTCAACAATACCTTTAATAATACCTTCTTGATAATCTGAAGTAAACAGACGCTCTCTCTCTTTAGGGTTTGTAATATATCCAACTTCCACTAATATAGAAGGTCTACTAGCACCTACAAGTACATAAAATGGTGCAGGTCTTACCCCTCCATCCTTGACATCTAAATAACGCCTTTTAATATTTTTAATCATATTTTTTTGTACATCAATGGCAAGTTTATTTGATTCTATAATTTTTGGTCCATTGAGTACAGAGTCAATAATGACATTCTTGCTTAAACTATCTGCCCCTTTAAGTACTGAAGCATTTTCACGTGCTGCTACACGTTGTGACCTAGCATCTCTTGTTTTTTGTAAAAAATATGTCTCTATGCCTTCAACCTGAGAAAAGCGTCTTTTATTTGCTATAGCATTTGCGTGAACAGAGATAAAAACTATGGCATCTTTTTTATCTGCGACTTTAGTACGTTCTCCTAATGTTAAGAACCTATCACTATTTCTAGTCAAGTGGACATTGTATCCCTCATCCTTAAAAGCATCATAAAGTTTTTTACTAATTTGAAGCACTAAGGCTTTCTCTAGTTTTCCACCTGCACTTGCACCACCATCATGCCCACCATGACCTGCATCTATCACTATTAAACTATCTGTTCTATCTATACTTGGTCCAAAACAAGCAGTCAGTAAAAACAACGTACATACACCAATCATTAATTTTATCATTTCATTCCTCTTTAAAAATCTATTTCTGTTTTTCTGTTATCTAAATAATTGTCAATACCTTCTGCAATTCCCTTAGCCACAAGTTCCTGATAGCCAGGATTAAACAACCTTCCTCGTTCTTTTGGATGGGATATATATCCTACTTCTACAAGTATGGAAGGTCTGCTAGCCCCTACAAGTACCCAAAAAGGTGCATGTCGTACACCTCCATCTCTCACATCTGAAAACTTATTTCTCACATTTGTCATAATTCTTCTATGCACATCTATTGCTAATTTATTTGACTGTACTATCTTAGGACCAGAGAGTACGGAGTCTACAATCACATTTTGACTCAATTTTGTAGTACCTTTGAGCACAGATTTATTTTCTCTTGCTGCTATACGCTGAGATCTTGCATCTCTTGTATTTTGTAGAAAAAAAGTTTCAATACCATGTATTTTATGTGCATGTTTTTTTGCCACAGCATTGGCATGAATAGAAATAAATACCACTGCTTTTTTCTTATCAGCAAATCTAGTTCGTTGTCCTAATGTTAAAAAACGATCTTTATTACGTGTCATATAGACAGGGTGTCCCCTTTTTTTAAGATGTTTTTCGACCCTTTTAGCTATTTGAAGTACTAGATTTTTTTCTCTTTTCCCACCACCTATAGCTCCACTATCATGTCCACCATGTCCTGCATCTATGACGATAAGCTCATGTTTTCTAATATTTGATGCTATAGGCACTTTTTTCATCTTTATTTTATTTCTATTTGCAGTAGAAGCTGATTTTATTTCTATATTTAACTTCGGCTTTTTAAATCTCTTTGCAGGTAACACACTACTATGTTTGGGTAAAGATATATGATAATATCTCTTTGAAAAAAATGGTTGGTATGCCGTACATCTATATGGTTTATTATTTTCAACCACAATACGTACAGTTGTAGGTTTAAACTGAGCAATCCGAATGGATTTATCAAGATGTTTTGTCATATTAGAGTGTTCAAGCTTTGTATTATCAAAATCAAAGACTACTCTATGTGGATTTGTCAATACAAACTTGTGTACTTGTTCTTTATCATATTCATGCATAAAATGCAGACGTAATTCACCTTTAATAATATCTACTTTTTTTAATCTATTCACAGAAGAAACAAGCAGTACAGTAGTACAAATAAACAGAAAAATAAATCTACTCAATTTCAAGTTAATTATTTTCCCCATTCATTAATTTATACATAAGCTCTTTAACGGTAATAATTTCTTTTAGGCGATATCCATTTGCACCAGTAAAAAACAATCCCGTCTCAGCAAGACCATCATAGGCATCGGAGAGTCTGTCTGCTATACAGTAGCCAACTATTTTTGCTTCTTCCCCACGGTTACACGGAGCCACACAGTTAGAGATACACGCTACTTTAGGAGCAGTGCCTTTTTCTATGTCTTCATGAAGTTGTGTTTTCACACCACGAGCAGGGTAACCTACAGGGGATTTAAAGAGTTTTATATCATCTGCATCTGCACCGATGATGATATCTTTCATCACTTGAGAGGCATCACACTCTACTGTACCTATGAAACGTGTTCCCATTTGAACCGCATCAGCACCAATTTCCATCATTTTTACGATGTCATCTCTGTCCCATACACCACCTGCAGCGATGATAGGCATAGACCCCCAGTTCTTCGCTTCTTCTACCACTGGACCCAGTATATTTTCAAGTTGGTTTTCTTCCATGAAACACTCATCATATTTAAACCCTTGATGTCCACCAGAGAGTGGCCCTTCTACGATGACTGCATCAGGGAGCTTATTATGTGTTTTTTTCCAACGTCTACATAAAATACGTAAAGCCTTTGCAGTAGATACAATAGGAACCAGTGCCACATCAGGGTAATTTTTTGTAGCTTCTGGCATTGTAAGTGGCAGTCCTGCCCCTGTGATGATGATATTTGCTCCTGCTTTACAGGCATCTTCAACCACACGGTTATACTCACTCTGAGCATAAAGCACATTGGCTGCAAGTGGTGCATCACCACATATCTCTCTTGCATTATCAAATATTTTCTGCAAGGCAGGGTAAGAGTAGAAGTTCAGTGCATCTAGTGGTCTTTCATCTTTTCCCACTGTTTTTTCAACATAGGCACGTTTTTTATAGACACCAGTACCTACCGCAGAGATGACACCAAGTCCACCCTCTTTACTTACATTTCCTGCAAGTTGATCCCATGAAATCCCTACACCCATTCCACCTTGAATAATAGGTTTTTTGATGGTGTATTTTCCAATGTTAAAAGATTTAAATTCCATTAATTAACCTTCACTTTCGCAAATCGTTTTTTACCTACTTGTAAGATGTATTCACCTGTAGTCAAATTAAGCTTTTCATCACTTATTTTTTCTTGATCAATACTCACAGCATTTTGCTTAATGTCTCTTCTTGCTTGTGACGTAGATGGTTCAAGTCCTGCATCAACGAGTGCTTGGGCTATCCATATACCTTCAGGCATCTCAAACTCAGCCATCTGGGTAGGTACTTTCTTTGCCTTAAATACAGAGTTAAACTCCTCTTTGGCTAGTGTAGCCAACTCTTCATTATAAAACCTTGTGGTTATCTCTAACGCGAGGTTTTCCTTGGCTGTTTTAGGGTGGACGGTGCGAGATGCTACATCTTCTTTTAGCTGGGCTATCTCACTTAAAGATTTTGTACTCAAAAGTTCATAATAACGCCACATCAGTTCATCTGAAATTGAAAGTATTTTTCCATAAATATCTTTAGGCTCTTCAGTCACGCCAATATAGTTACCCAATGATTTAGACATTTTTTGAACACCATCAAGCCCTTCTAAAATAGGCATCATCAGTACAGCTTGTTGCTTTTTAATCTCATAGGCTTTTTGAAGCTGTCTACCCATAAGTAAGTTAAATTTTTGATCCGTTCCACCTATCTCAATGTCCGAAGCAAGATGTACTGAGTCATATCCCTGAAGTAGAGGGTACATAAACTCACTCACGGCAATAGGTGTATTGGAAGCATACCGTTTAGAAAAGTCATCACGCTCTAACATACGTGCGACAGTAAGGTTAGAAGCCAGTTGCAACATACCAGAAGCCCCTAACTTTTCAAGCCAATCATTGTTATATACGATGGTTGTTTTAGATTCATCAAGAATTTTAAATGCCTGTTCAGTATACGATGTAATATTTTTGACAATCTGCTCTTTTGTCAGTACCTTACGTGTAGCACTTTTTCCTGTTGGATCACCTATCATCGCGGTAAAATCACCTATCAAGAACTGCACACGTCCTCCAAACTTTTGGAAAGTTGCAAGCTTTTGCAAGAGTACCGTATGTCCCAAATGCAAGTCAGGGGCAGTTGGGTCAAATCCTGCTTTGACCGTGTAGGTAGTACCATCTTCATAATATTTTGTCACAAGCTTTTCTATGCGTTCCATATCTATGATTTCTGCTGTACCTCTACCTATCTCTTCTAGTGCCTGTTGTATCATTGTTTTACTGTCCCCTTTTATTTGTTATATGCATCATCTAAACTTATGATTTCTATAAGTTTAAACTTTTGTTCTATTTTTTCAGCTAAGTTTTGTTTTTTAACTTCTTTACTCTCTACTTCTATCTGACAGTACTCTGCTTGTTCTGAGTTTCTGATACCTAGTTCTATACTCAAGATATTAAGGTTTATCTCTGAAAGCTTTGCAAGAAGGTCAGCTAATATACCTTTTTGGTTTTGAAGACTAATGGTCAGTCTGTAACGTGAAAGTTTTGATCCACTCCAACGTACAAAAAGCATCTTTTCATGTACCAAAATTTTCTCATAGGCTTTCTTACATAATTTATGGTGTATAATAGCCTTACTACCCTTATAAAAAGCAACAATTTGGTCACCAACTTTAGGGTGACAACAATAATCAAATTCTATCCCATCCAAAGGTTTGTTAGTAAAAAATGTAAAATGCTCTAACTCTTTTATTTTAGGTTTTTTATACCCCTTTTTAAGAAGTTCCCAAAAACGTACTTCTTTCGTTCCCATATACTCTGCAACCTGGTGAATCACTTCTTTAAAATAGTCTAATTGTAAAGGTAATTTATACAAAGTATCATCCATACTTAATTCTGAAATCAGTCTTTTAACAGCATGGCTTTCTTGCTTAAAAAGTGTTGCCAATATATTGTAGGCACTCAATGTATCTGTCTCTTTAATGCGAGCCCTACACGCTGAACGTATGCCATCTTTTGCTTTGGAGGTTTTAACCGTATCTAGCCAAGAACAATGCAAATGTACTTTATCATCTTTAATGATGTTTACAATATCACCATTTTTTAACACAGTCAACAAAGAAACATTATGTTTATTAACCAGTGCATCTAAAGCATTGCTTCCTACTTCTGAGTGTATAGCATAAGCAAAATCTAATGCAGTTGAGCCTTTTGGCAGAGTATAGTAGTCACCTTTTGGTGAAAATACTGTGATGTCTTCTGAAAAGAGATCTGACTTAGCAAGCTCATAAAACTCTTCTATAGATTCATTTTGGTAATGTAAAGACTCAAGCCAAGTAAGATTTACACTGTCATTTCCACCTTTGTATTTCCAGTGAGCTGCCACACCGTACTCTGCAAGTCTATGCATATCTTCCGTACGTATTTGTGCTTCAAGTATGCCTTCTTCAGAAAAAAGCGTTGTATGTATGGTCTTGTATCCATTTTCTTTAGGGACTGCTATGTAGTCTTTGAAACGTGAGATGAGTGGAGTAAAACCCAAATGCATCAAACCTAAAACTTTATAACAATCTATAGGCTCATTAACTATGATACGTACTGCTAGTAAATCAAGTACTTCTTCAATACTTACACCTTTACGATGCATTTTCATATAGATAGAGTAGTAATGTTTCACCCTACCAAAAACCTCAAACTCATCTTCATCAAAACCATTTTGAACCATATAGGTTTTGACTTTTTGAATAAAGGTATTGAGTTTAAACTGTAGATTTTGTGCATTTGACTGTATGTATGTATCTATTTGATTATAATCTTCAGGGTAGATGTATTTGAAACTCAAATCTTCCAAATAGTTTTTAAGTTTAGAGATACCCAGTCTGTGTGCTATAGGAGCATACACAACGATTGTCTCTTCTGCAATACGTTTTTGTTTCTCTTCACTTAATGCATCAAGTGTAAGCATATTGTGTAATCTGTCACAAAGTTTTATCACCAGCACACGTACATCTTTTATAGAAGCAATAAGCATTTTTCGAAAAGACAATGCAGAGTTTATTAGTCTATCGTCAGAACCTGAAGAGGCAAGTTCTTCATCACGAATTTCTACTATTTTAGTAAGACCTTCAACCATATGTGCTACATCATCCCCAAAGTGTGCTTCTAGCTCTTCTATGGAAAAGCTTGTATCTTCGACAACATCATGCAAAAGTGCAGCTTGAACCATAGTTTCATCATTCGAGAAAGCTGCTGTAATGGCTGCTACTAAAATAGGATGTACCACATAAGGTTCACCACTTTTACGTTTCTGTGCTTGATGTGCTAAAAGTGAAAGTTCTAAAGCTTTTTTTGCTTCAGAGGAAGGGTCTGGGAGTTGTTCGAAAAGAAGCCTTGTAGCATCTTCTATCGTATGAATATTTTTAGCTTTGTCTAAAAAAGCATCCACAAAGATTTACTCGTCAAGACTTACGATAATTTTACCTTCAGCTATCTCTTGCAGTGCAATATCTGCATATTTCATAGTTGACGTATCTACTGTTAGTACAGTATTTGCACCATTTGCAATGGCTTCTGCTCTTTTTCCTACTGCATTTGCGAGAAGATATTTATCATAATTTACATTCTCTAGTGCTTTTGCTGTTAATTCTTCTGTTCTCATTTTTTTTCCTTATCTGTTTATAGTATGCTTTTTGACAAAGCTGCGCTAACGCTAAGTTAACATCAGTGGTTAGCTCATGTGACTAGTCACATTTTATACGCTTATTGTTTTTCATTTAACAATTGAACAAAGATTTTTCTCACCTTTAACAATAGATAGAAGATTTCCTTTTTCAAACATATTACATACTGCTATTGGTAATTGATTTTCTTTTGCCAATGCAATAGAAGTATCATCCATCACCTTTATGTGGTCTGTGAGTGCTTGGTCATAGCTAAGTGTATCAAGCTTTACTGCATCATCAAATTTATTCGGATCTTTGTCATATACACCATCTACTTTAGTTGCTTTTATAAGTAGTTCAGCATTTACTTCTGACGCTCTAAGTGTTGCTGCTGTGTCTGTCGTAAAATATGGGTTACCTGTACCACCAGCAAATACTACTACACGACCTTTATCCAAGTGACGTCTTGCACGACGTACAATAAATGCTTCCCCTATCTCTTGCATATCTATAGCAGATTGAAGTCTCGCGTCCAATCCTGTATGTTCTAAAGCTTCTTGTATAGCTACACCATTTATCACTGTGGCCAACATACCCATATAATCACCTGCGGTACGTGTAATAATACCATCAGCTGCAGCAGAGACACCACGAATGATATTACCACCACCCACAACAACAGCCACTTCTACACCAGCATGCACAAGTTCTTTTATCTCACCTGCAATAAAATTAAGAATCTGAGTATCTATACCGTACCCCTCTTCACCTGCTAAAGCTTCACCAGAAAATTTTACTAAAACACGTTTAATCACGAAAAGCCTTTTTTACTAAATAATTTCGCGATTATATCTAATTTTTTGTTAGGAAGGGTTAAATTTGTATGAGTTTCAATGGATTAATATGCTTAGAGTTTTTTGTTGCTTGGAAGATTAATTTTCTTGTTACCTTTCCAATAACGTAACCTTTTTTAATCATAGAACCTACATGAATTGTAGGTGCGATTTTTGAAAGCCCTGCATAGACAGTATGCATTTTACCTCCATGGGCAACAACAACCACTTTCCCCAACATCGAACTTTTTCCTGCAAAAACTACTTTTCCATTAAGTACATTTTTAACTTTAGCATTAGAAGATGGTGACTTCAAAGTAATAGACTCATTAAATATTTTTATCTTATAAATAGGATCAATATAGGTTCCAAACTTCTTAATAACACGTCCACCACGCAATGGCGATATGGTCTTTCCTCCTTTATACTCATAGGTCTTAGACTTTTTATAAGAGGAATGCACTTTTCTTACTTTTTGACTTGGTTCATACTTTTTACTCTGAACTATCTTTGATTCTTTTTCTGCTTTTTGGGCTGCTTTTCTTGCTGCTTTTCTTGCTTTTTCAGTTTTTGCTAATTTTATGGCAGCTTTAGCTTTTCTTGCTTTCTCTTTTGCTTGGCGTTTTGCTTGGCGTATTTTTCGTAAACGCTCTTTTTCCAAACGTATTGCTTCTCTTTTTGCAGCAGCTCTTTTACGTGCTTCTTCTACTTCTCGTGTATGCAAAATATTTAATTTAGCCAAAGTTCCACGTAAAGAAGTTTGCTTATCTACAAGTGCCTGCAATTTACTCTGGTACTTTTCCTCATCTTCACTAAGCTTTGTAAGCAAAGCTTCTTTTTGTGCTTTTTGAGCTATAAAATCTTTACGCTTTTGAATAATTACATCAATGGCTTTTTTTGTTTTATCATGTTGGTATTTTTTCTTCTTTTGTTCTTTTTTCAAAAGACTTATCTCTTTTTTTAAACCCTCCAACTCTTGTGCATTTTGTTTTTTGTATGCTTTATAAACCTCATAAGAGACAACCGAGTCTTTCGTAGGACTTTTAAATTGCTGCATAGCAAAAATAACAGAAAACTGCTCTGAAAGTAGTTCTAAAAAAAATGTCTTTTTCTGCTCTATCTCTCTGCTTGTTTTAACAAGTGTTTTTTCAGATGTTGCAAGTTCTACCTTAAGAGACTCATACTCTTTTTCTGTTTTTTCTTTATCTTCCTTCAACTTTTCTAAAACATGATCTAAATAGCTTATCTCTTTATCTGCTTTAGATATATCTTTGGCTATTTTTTCAAGCTTTCTACTGGCATCTTTTTTAGCTGCATCAGTTTTAGATAAGTCATTTTTAGAGTTGGCTATTTTGGTAGAAGTTGAAGCTCCAAGCACTAGATTTACTGCTAGAAGAACCCATAAGATATAGGACTTCACTCCTCTTCTCCTTTAGTAGTAAAGACTACTGAATATACAGCGATGATAACAATAAGCAATGCTGTTACAAGTAACACAACAATATCTGTCATTTTAAACAATTCTTCTTTGTTTTGCATCATCATATCGATACCCGAATTGGCTGCCCACTGAAATTTGAGATACAGAAAAAACAATGAAGTAAATATAGTTGCTAGCAATGCATCAATAATCGCTACCTTAAACAATATACCTGAACGTAACATCAAAGGTGCTCCAAAAATCTCCATCACTTGCATACGTTGTCTATGTGCATATTTCCAAATTTCCATTTGTTTAATAATCAAAAAAAGACTCACTACTGCCATAAAAACAATAAAAATTTTTAAAGAGAGTTTAATGAATGAAAAAAGTCTATAACTTGAACTATACGCACTACCAAACGTTTCTACCCTTTTGATATTATCATCTGTTTCTAAGTCTTTTTTAATCACTTCTAATTCATCTATACCCAAATAATCACCTAAATGTATAGAATAAAAATGAGGTAAAACATTTAATATCTTTTTCTCATTTATTTTACTCACACCTTTAGCAATCTCTGTAACAATTTCTTGACGCTTTATTTTTTTGCTGCTACTAATCTGACTATTGAGTGACTGCAGATAATCCAAGGAAACTGGTGTCTTACTCACAACAAGCATAGAGTAACCCTCTTTGAGTCCTTTTTCATATGAGTCTGTTGTACGGTCAAAGACCAAATAGAATTCCACACCAAGCAATATAGCCATTAGGGGGAGTATGAACATAAGATGGTTTTTAATGGACTTCATATACACCCTTATTTTCTATAATAAAATGTCTATATGGCAATGAAAAAATAGATGGTATTTTATGAGTCACTACCAAAACTGTTGTGTCTAGTTGTTGACATGCATTTTCCATCAAATCCCAAATTACATTCGATGAATAGTCATCAAGATTACCCGTAGGCTCATCTGCAAGTATCACTACAGGATTTTTAGCCAAGGCACGTGCAACTCCAACACGTTGTTGTTCACCACCCGAAAGTTCTAAAGGATATTTGTCTCCATGTTCAGAGAGTTTTACATGCTTTAGTAGTCTTTTTGATTGTGTATCCTGAACATCGATAGAATATCCCGCTATCATCAAGGGGAGGACAACATTTTTTGCTACCGTCCATTCATTTACAAGTTTATAATCTTGGAAAATAATACCCATATGGGTACGAAGTTCTTGTAGTTTACTTGCACTAGATGTAGTAATATCAAGACCTCCCACAACAAGACTTCCTTCTCTTGGTTTAATCTGCCCATAAAGTGCCTTTAGTAATGTTGACTTACCAGAGCCACTAGGTCCCGTAATAAAAACAAATTCACCTTTTTTAATATTAAAATTAACATCTTTAATGATCTCTTTATCATCCTCATACGCAAGAGTGAGATGAGAGACACTAATTACATTAGACATTGAGTAGCTCCATTATTTTTTGGTGTGCTTGAAAATTAACCTTAGTTCTTACGGGAGAAGAGACAAAGTATCTACAAGTTTTTTTATTTAAAATGATATATTTATGTTCTGGTCTATCAAAAGAACCGAAAGCACACTTTATCAAAAGTTGTTCATCGTTAGTTTTATATAGACGTTCAAAGTGTACAAAGTACCCATTAAACACCAAAGGCTCTTTAGGTAACTGTGCCTCTAAACTATTTCTATATTTTACAATATTAAAATTAAAATCAAGTGTATCTTCTTTTTCTTTGGACTTCTTTTTACACTTTACATAGACATCATAAATGTCTTTTTCCTGCCGCTTCCACCTAGCTTCATATTTGCTAGTGACTTCCATGTCTTCGTTCTTACGTACTTCAACCTCAGCTTTAGGTACACCAAAAAATGTCTCAAGAGCATACCAAAAGTACTTGTTGCTATCTGTACGAAGTTCTAAACGTCCATCTACGTCTAGCACACGCATAGATTCTTCTAAAAAAGAACTACTAATCACTCGTCTATGTGGTTTTTTATCCCAAGGGACAGGAAAATGTACAAATATCTTTTCACACATATTTGAAGGTAACATTTCCAAAAATAGTCTAGCATCGTAGTTTACCACCCATATATTATTTATATTTTGAAGTGCTATCTGTTTGAGTACCTGCTGAGCAGAAGGTGTATGTATCTCAAGCCCTATAAAAAGTGTATCTGGATTTTGTTGAGCTTGATACAATAAATGTTTTCCAGAACCAAATCCTACTTCAACAGAAACTTTCTCTTTAGGAAACTCTACATTTTCAAAATCTTCTATCTTTTTAAAAAACTCCGAAGAGAGTGCTTGTTTTGTGCTTGAAATAGAGATATTAGAGCTCAATACTTCAAGCCCTAACTCATCAGAAACTTTACCCAGTGCCTCTTTTAAAAGATTTACTTTAAGTGGTCTTGTTACTTTGTCATACTTAAACAGCGCTACATCATTGTCTTGTTTGAGCTGGAGTAAAAATTCTTCCCCTCCATGTTCAACACCTATGATTTCATCAGAACTACTAAGAGACTTTGCATGCAGGGTCATTATTTTACTCTGTTCTAAAACAGTGTCAACTATACTAGCGTCAAAAGGTTTTACTTTTAAATGTGGCATCTGTTCCTCTTACATCGCTAGTGACGTGGTTTTACTAGCCTTTGTTAAGACATTATCAAAACTTTTTGCATAAATTCTATATTTATAGCTATTACCTCTACGTATAAAGACATCAATATATTCTACCATTAGACGACCTTTAACGTTTGCTACAAAACTCCATGTACCACCATTTACAGACCTTTCAATTACATACCCACTAATGCTTTCGTTTACATGAGGACTCCATAGCAACTTTACTGCATTCGGTGCCACATTATATGCTTTAAAAAAACTGACTCCTTTAAGTCTTGGGGCTGTTTTTACTTTAAGCACCAAACCATGTTTAGACTCTTTACCTATAGAAAAAGTTGTAAATGTATAAATATAAGATGTATTCGGTTTTACACTTTTGTCTACAAAATGTGTAGTATATGGGCTACTTGTTGAACCAATAATTTCAAGACTTTGTCTACCTTGTGTTTGATTTCCTCGATATATATTTACACCTTTAATACGTCTGTCTTCTATCATTTTCCATTCAAAACCTACTGAACTTTGTGTGGAAAATGCTTTTACGTCATTAATGCTTTTTAGACTTGGGTCAGTTTTGTAAACCATTAAGCCCTTAATAGCTCCACAACTATTAAGTATGAGTAAAGAAAGTATCCATAGTAAAAGGGTTGATTTTTTCATCTAGATCGCCTTGGTCAAAATATTTGCTTATATAGCCTGACATATCATCAAAAAGTGGGGCTGTAAACTCCATTTTGTTTCCTGTTACAGGATGGGTTAAATACAGAAGATATGCATGCAGATAAACTCTTGGAATCTTATCTCTTTTGGTCTTAAAACCATATAAATCATCACCCAAGATATGCCGACCTAAAGTGTTAAGATGTACACGTATCTGATGTGTACGCCCTGTAAAGAGTTTAGCAGCTATAAGTTCTGTACCATGAGCAGTTTGAGCTAGCTTCACAAAAGCAGTCTTGGCTTCTTTACCTCCCTCTACTACAGACATCATGAGTCTGTTCTTTGGGTTTCGTGCTATGGGTTTATTTACTGATACATCATCTTTAAGTGGACAGTCTATGAGTGCGAGGTAGTAACGCCCCATGCTCTTGTCTTGTAGTTGTTCACTCAGCTTCTCATGCGTCTTGTTGTCTTTAGCCACCACTAAAGCCCCCGTAGTCTCTTTGTCTATACGATGCACAATACCATGACGCTCTTCCCCACTTATAGTAGAGAGTGAAATGCCTTTGTGTATGAGCCAGTCCACAAGCGTAGATTCTTTAACCGAAGGTGCAGGATGTACCACAAGTCCTGAAGGCTTGTTTACCACAAGCAGATACTCATCTTCATAAAGTACTTCCACATCAAAGTCTATGGGAGGCACTATCCTCTTCTTGGCCTCTTTAAACTCATAGGCTACCTCATCACCCTCTGCTACTTTAAAACTTGTTTTTGTAATGACTTTACCATTGACCTCCACAAGCCCATTTTTGATGAGCTTTTCTACTTGATTACGGCTTACATCTAGCTCGCTAGTTAGGGTTTTGTCTAGGCGGTTTTGAGTTTTGGTTTTGAATGTGTTCAAATATCATCCCTATCCCAACGCTCAGGGTCCAAAAAGGTATCGTCATGTATATGTTTGAACGAGGCTTTAAACATTTTAAAGGCATCTTTATTTTTAGACTCTATCTCTGATAGCCATGCTTTGGTGCTTGCTCTTGCATGAGGCATCTTCACATCTTTTAACATAGCAGGGCAGGCTTCATCACCGATGACTTGTAGGTTATTCTCTGTAGCGAAGTCACGTAGCTGACGTTCCCTTACTTGTATAAGAGGACGGATGAGGTGAATTTCACTTCTACTTGTTTTGTAGATGGGCGCTAATGCTCTCATGCTTCCGTTGTAAAACATGTTCATAAAAAAGCTCTCAACGGTGTCATCAAAATGATGTCCAAGGGCTATCTTGTTGAAGCCATGGTCTTCTGCAAAGCTATAGAGTGCTCCTCTTCTCATACGAGAGAAATAGCTACAAAAAGAGGAGTTTTCACGTATAGCATCTTGAGAGACTTCAAAAATGTTGGTGTCATAGACCGTATGCTTTATCTCATACGCTTCACAATGCTTGGTTAGAAAGGCATAATGCTCATCAGGCATCCCATACTTAATCGTACACGCCTCAAACTCAAAGTTAAAGGGTGCATGTCTTTGTATGTGTTTTAGTGCATGAATGAGAGAAAGAGAGTCCTTACCACCACTAAGCCCAACAAGTACCTTATCGCCCTCGCCTATAAGTTTAAACTCAGCATTGGTCTTGCCTATGACTTTTAAGAGTTTTTTACTCATCGGAAGGGTTTTAGCTTTAGAGCGTCTTTGGTTATCGTCCACTACTACTTCTTTATCGCTTCGACCATAGAAAGTATAAAGTCAGCAGATATTTTCGCAGAAGATTCCAAAAATTCATCAAAATTAAAACTTGCATCCATGTCTGCACTATCTGAAATGGCACGAAGTATAAAAAATGGCACATGAAGAGCAGAACATACTACTGCAACAGAAGCCCCTTCCATCTCTAAGGCATCAGCCTTAAACTCAGAACCTATCCAGTTTTTACGTTCTACACTATGTATAAACTGGTCACCAGTAGCTATGACACCCTCTTTAAGTGTTAAACCTTTAGACTTTGCTACATCTTTTGCCACGTTACGTAAAGTTATATCTGTAGGTATACACACTTCACCCTCTGGCACATATCCATAAGGGTGTCCAAATGCAGTAATGTCCAAGTCATGCTGACACAAACCATCAGCAATAATCAAATCACCTATTTTTAGCTCCTCAGAGATAGCTCCAGCCACACCAGAAAAGAGCAAAGTATCACAGCCAAATTTTTCTATGAGCATTGTCGCTGTCAAAGTGGCAAATACCTTACCTATTTTAGAATAAGCAACAACTACTTCGTGACCATTGTATGTACCTTCATAATAGGTATTTGCAGCATACATCATAGTCTGTAAGTTCTTCAGCTTAGCAACGATAGGCTCCACCTCTTCAGGCATCGCCCCCATAATGGCAATCTTAGACATCTAGTTCCTTGATTGCTGCAATTGTCGCTTCCAATGAAGCCATATCACTCACATTAAAATGAGGTTTCTTTGTAGCCTTACGGTTAAGCCCCTTCAACACATTCCCATGCCCAAACTCAATATAACAATCTACATCATCATCTATATTCGCCATAGAATGTTTATAAAGTACAGGCTTCACTAGTTGCTCAGGAAGTAAATCTAAAGCTTCCGCCTTTGTGTTATACGCTTTTGCCGTCACATTAGAAATCACAGGTGCGATGAAATCATCTTTTAGCATCTCTTTGAGTTTTGCTTCCAGTGGGGCAGAAGCAGACTCTAGCAGTGGACAGTGAGAAGCCACAGACATGTCAAGCAACATCGCTCTTTTGGCTCCTGCCTCTTTCACCATAGGAGCAAAAAGTTCTAAATCTTTCTTAATGCCTGCTATGACTATCTGTCCGTCTGCATTATAGTTTACTGCCCATACTTGAAGTCCAGCTTCTCTTTGTGCTTCACAAAGTTTTTCAACTGCCTCATCTGAAAGTCCTAAAGAGACCATCATCCCTACTTCTTGTTTAGAACATGCTTTTGCCATGAGCTGACCTCTAAGGTTCACAAGCTTTACTGCATCTATTGCATCTAACGCACCAGCTGCTACAAGAGCAGTAAACTCGCCCAAAGAGTGCCCCATAGTAAGTACAGGTTTTATGTCCGTAGCATCTACAAACAATTTATGAGCCATCACACCTACAAGGAGTATAGCAGGTTGCGTATATTCAGTCTGTCCTAACATCATATTTTCTTGAAAAAGTAGTTCTGTAAAGTCTATGCCTGTTTGTGCACTTGCTTCTATAAGCATATCTTTTGCTACTTGTGAATTGTTAAAAAAGTCTTGCCCCATCCCAACAGATTGTGACCCTTGACCTGGAAATAAAAATGCACATTTAATTGACATACGTGTCCTTTTGTAGTATAAAATAAGTATAACATTTTACCTAAAGGAGTTTAAGATGAGTCAAAAGTATATATGTACGGTCTGTGAATACATTTATGACCCTGAGATAGGCGACCCAGATAGTGGCATCGCACCAGGTACAGCCTTTGAAGACATACCAGATGATTGGGAATGTCCTGATTGTGGCGTGAGTAAAGAAGATTTTGAACCTTATGATGGAAACTAACTATATTTATGTATGTATCTCAATAAAGACTCTCCATCAATAAGTCTCATTTTCTTCCCCTCGGCAAAAGGATAACACTCTTTTGTAAAACGGCTTGTTGTAACAATATAAGCTTCATTTACTCCGTGCTCATGCATGAGTCCATACATCTCACGTATCACTTTCACTGTGACTAAAGCATCATCGTATCGTTTGCACTGGACTATAGCAGAAATGTCTTTCTTCGTAAAAGATTTCCTATGCATCCAAATATCTACACCACCATCTGCACCTTTTTTTTCGTTGCCTCTCACACTCCAACCCATTTTTGAAAACAGTTGCATACACAATACTTCAAAGTCATACCAAGAAAGTTTTTTTAATTTTTTTAAAGTTCTGTTTCTTTTTAGTAAAGATTTGTTTTTAACTTGTTGCTGTAATAGTTTCACTTTCCATATAAAATAAAATAAAAATAATACTAAAATAGTAATAGACTGGATTTCTAATGTTGTATAGTTTTGCATAGTGTATTATAGTTAGAATATAAGATATAGTGTAAAAAAATGTCAAATTGTCATATTTTTAAAAGTGAGGCTCAAAAAGTTAAATGTAGGTTTGGCTAAATGGCACGAAGCCATTTAGTCGAAGATATAGTAAGATGAAAAGATTTAGTGACAACCACAACCTGTTCCACAAGAACCACCTTCAGATGGACCACCAACAACACCTGAGTTTAACTCATCTAATGTCGTTTGTCTGGCACTGAGTATTTTAACAGAAAACATTAAATCTTTTCCAGCTAAAGGATGATTAAAATCAATGGTTACTTCTTTATCATCAAATGATTTCACAATAACCTGTGTACTTTGTCCATCTTCGCTTTGTCCATAAAGTGTCATACCTTCAACAAGATCAACACCTTCAAACTGCTCTCTAGGTAAAGTTTGTACCGCTTCTTCTTTTCTTTCACCATACGCATCTTCAGCTTTTACGTGAATATCTCCACTTTCACCCTCTTCCATACCTACTAGTGCTTTTTCAAGACCAGGGATAATTTGACCTTTACCCATAATAAATTCTAGTGCTTTTCCACCTTTGTTACTATCAACAACTTCTGTTGTTCCAGCTTCTTTTACTTCGTATTCTATACCTACAACGTTTTTTTCTGCTTGAATTGCCATCATAATTCCTAATATTAAATTTTTCTTATTCTATCCAATAAAGCTTTAGTGAGCCTTAGACTTGGCACATCTCTTACCTTGTCTCTCCATTGCCATATATCTTGTATTTATATGTGGTAAGTTCACTCACACCCATAGGCCCTCTAGCATGAAGCTTGTTTGTACTGATGCCCACTTCTGCCCCAAAACCAAACTCGCCACCATCGGTAAACTGCGTACTCACATTAAGGTATACACATGCAGCATCCACTGCATTTAAAAAATGCTCAGCCATAGTATAGTTCTCTGTGATAATCGCTTCAGAATGTTGGGAACCGTATGTTCCAATATGTCCAATAGCACCTTCAACACCAGATACTACACGTATTGTAATAATATTATCTAAATACTCTGTAGCATAGTCTTCTTCACTTGCTGCATTAACATCTATAACTTCTATAGTCTTTTCACATCCACGTATCTCAGTAGATTGTGCTTCATATGCTTCTTTTATCTGAGGTAATATATCTTTAGCTATAGCTTCATCTACCAGTAAGGTTTCCAATGCACCACAAATACCTGTACGTCTACACTTCGCATTTACCATCACAGCCAACGCTTTTTCAAAGTCTGCATCTTTATCGACATAGGTATGACACAGACCCTTATCGTGCTTGACTACAGGCACAGTAGCATTCGTAGAAACATATTTTATGAGTGCTTCTCCTCCACGGGGGACAATAAGGTCTACATAAGCATCTTGCTTTATAAGTTTTGCCACACCTTCCCTTGATGAGTCAGGGAGTAACGCAATTGCAGATTTTGGTAAGTCATGTTCTTGAAGTACACCTTGAAGAATTTTTGCTATGATTTTGTTAGAATGTTCTGCTTCTTTTCCACCTTTGAGTATGGCGACATTCCCAGACTTAAAACATAGGGCCCCAACATCTGCTGTTACATTAGGACGTGACTCATATATTACCCCTATGACACCTATGGGTACAGAAACCTTCTCAATTTTAAATCCAGCATCAGTGTACCAACCATCAAGTACTCTACCTACAGGTTCTTTTAATGCTGCTATCTCTTCAATAGCTATAGCCATGGCTTCTACTCTAACTTCATCTAGAAGTAGTCTATCTTTGAGGGCATCACTAAGGTTATTTATCTCTGCAGCTTTCATGTCTAAGGCATTGGCTTCTAAAATCTCTGTACATTTGTCTCGTAATCCTTGTGCCATAGCTCTAAGTATACTATTTTTTTTCGTACCACTTAAAGTAGAAAGTACCCTACTTGAAGCCTTTGCTTCTTGTAAAAATGTTTCCATGTTTATTCTTCCCTCAATCATATTAGTGTACCTATTTTAACAAAGTTATACTAATAATGTTATAATTGATTCATTTAAAACTAAAGTGAGAGAAAGATGCAAACGATAACATTTATAGGCAATGGCAATATGGCACTGAGTATTGCCAAAGGACTTCATGGAAAATATAATATAGAAGTGGTAGGTCGCAATCAAGAAAAACTTGATAACTTTGTAAAAAACTTAGACTTTAATATAGACACATACTTACTCAAAGATTTCGACATGACACATAAAATAGTACTTTTATGTATCAAACCAAACAACATAGAAGAAGTAGGAAAATTACTACATGGCAAAGCTGATTTACTTATCTCTGTTTTAGCAGGTACAACTATTGAGAGCATTAAAAAACATTTAAAACCAAAAGCAGTTGTACGAAGTATGCCTAACTTGGCTGCAAGCATAGAACAATCCATGACTACTCTCACTGGTGATATCACAGCAAAAAATGACTCCATTGCTATTTTAAATTCTATAGGTAAAACACTTTGGCTAAATAGTGAAAAAGAGATAGACATTGCCACTGCATTGGCTGGTTCAGGACCAGCCTATTTAGCACTCATTGCAGAGTCTTTAGCTGATGGTGCAGTTAAACAAGGCTTAAAAAGAGAAGATGCTATGACAGTAATGAGAGGGCTTTTTGAAGGGTTTGGTACACTTATCCAAGAAATACACCCTTCACTACTCAAAGACTCTGTTATGAGTCCAGGGGGCACAACGGCGGCAGGGTATGGTGCTCTTGAAGATGGGAATGTACGTGCAGCATGTATAGATGCTATCGAAAAAGCTTATGAAAAAGCCAAAATTTTATCTTCGTAAATAAATCTTACGTAAATCTTCTTTTGCAAAAGGCATATAAGAATGTCTCGTAATAATCACTGGCATACCATACTTAGACCAATTGTAAATTACTGGTACATCTTTAGGGTCTATGTGAATACATCCATGGGACATCCAGTCCACTGATCCTTTATGTAAAGCATGCCCATCATGTGTATACTTCATCATAAAATCCATATTATTTACCCCTGTTTCATCTGGAAAGGCATTAGACATATGATATCTCTTTTTTTGAAAAATATTGAATACCCCAGAGGGACTTCTAAACTCAGGAGCACCAGAAGTCACAGGTCCTGACCACCACACTGTACCATCTTTATCTACAGCATAAAAACGTCCATCACTCCCTTTTTCACGTACTGAAACAATAATAAAATCTTTCCCTGTCAAATCAACAGTTTTTTCTTCATTGCTTTTAAGATCAATTACATTAAAGACTGTTTTTGACAGGGGAATAAGTTCATGTGTCAATTCTTTAACAATAGGTTCTTTGTCATCATAAAAGATTGTTTCTGCCCAAAGTATACTTGTAAACAAAACTAACACGACATAGATATATCTATATTTCATTTATAATTTCTCTAATTTCTTTCTGGCAATTGCTGCCGATTTTTTTCCTGCATAATTTTCTACTATATTTTCATAAAAGACCCTTGCCTGTGATTTCTCCCCTGTTTTTTCTAAAGAAATTGCTGTATGCAACAATAAGACATCTATATAAGAAGCTTTATCATAAAGTCCTGCACTCTTCTTAAAATAGAAAATAGCATCTTCATACTTTTTTGTATAATATGCTATTTCTCCCATATAGTAGTTTGATGCTGCTGATTTATATCCTTGTTCATCTGTAAGTGTAAATCTTTTTTTTGCTTCATCATAACGTTTTTTCATAAATAAACGAACGCCTTCACTATAAAGTTTCGCATTTCCTTTTGATTTTAAAGATTCCTTTGATAGACTTTTTTCAACTGTATCTTTAGATTTATTTGTTATTTTTTCTTTTATTTTTGTAGAAAAATTTTTTCCATTGCTTTCTAAAATCTGTCTAAGTTCTTCCTTGGACACATAGTTTTCATTGATTTCATCAATCATCATGCCAAGCTCTTGAAGTAATTTAATTGTATTGGTATTTTCATCTGCTTTAGTTGATTGTTTACTTGCATGTTCTAAAGTATTAACAGAAGCACTCAGCCCTTCAATAATACTCGTTAATCCAGCAATACGTTCTTTTTGTTGTGCAATTTGTCTCTTCAGTAAAGCAATAGCTTTAGTATTAGCCGAATTACCATAATTACTATTACCATACACTGAAGGTTCAGCATATAACATCACACTACATATATATGCAGACAAAATGATATATTTCATTTTTTTACTTCACCAAGCGAAGATCAACTCTTCTATTTTTTTCATAGCAACTGTCAGTTGGACTAGTACATGTTGGATTACTCTCTCCATACGATATAATAACCATCTTGCTCTCAGCTACACCTTGTGAAGCTATACTGTCTTTTACTGCCTTAGCACGCTTAAGTCCAAGTGCATAGTTGTATTCATCTGTACCAAACTCATCGCAGTTCCCCTCTATCTTAATAGTAGCACTGGTACTGTTAATGACATTAGTATTTGTTGTAATATGATTCTCCATAGAAGATGAAATACTATAATCACCAAAACCAAAATAAATACTTTGAAAACCATCGCTACTACTGTTGTACTTAGTACCATTTACACCATCTGTGTTTTCATTACCATAGCTATTTTCATCGATTGCAACTGTGTCTCTTGCAATTTCAGTACTATCAGAAATATTATTTGTACCTTCTTCAACATCCAAATCTGGTGCTTTTTGACTACAACCCATACATAACATTGCTGACATTGTAACTATTATTATCCTTGATTTTCTAATCATTTTTTATCCTTTATTAGTATCTCTTCTACCAATCTATTGATTGTACTTTTCGTCCATAAATTGGAAAAAGCAAACTCTGCTGACTTTCTAAGTTTATATATCCTATAGAAGATCCATTACCTTTATGTTTTGTATAGAGTATAATATTTCCATCTATAGAAAATTTAGGGAATTGATTTGTTCCCGTTGTGGTAAGAGGACGAGTGGAAGTACTATTTGATGAGGTTAAATAGATATTAAATGTATTGCTACCAAAACTTTTTTGACTCTCTCTACTAGCATAGACAATTTTACTTCCATATGCATCTACTGCATTATTATTGCGTCCATGATATACCACCTGAGAAACGGATGAAGCATGTAAGTCTTTTTTAAAAATATTTGCATATCCTAGTCTATCAGAAACAAAAACAATACTACTTTCATCATCTAAATATTTTCCATTCACATCAATGCCATTAAAATTTGTTACTCTACTTGTAGTCTTGGTGGAAACATCAAGTTCATAAATATCAGCTTGACCTTTTGGTGCCATAGTTAGTAATAATTTCTTTCCATCTTTTCGTACATCCGAACACACAAGCATACCTTCTGATGTAGTCATTTTAACCTTTTTTCCGGTATAGATATTCATTTTATATAAAATAGGTCTTAAGCCATTATAAGAACTATAATAAAAACTTTTTTGATCTTTGTCTGCCCATTTAGGAAAAAGGTTAAGTCCACCCTTGATAATAGATTTTTTATAATTAAAAGTGTAATCAGCCAAAACAATTTCACTTTTTCCTGGTGTTGTATAACGTGCATAAATGACATAGCGATTCATCCAAGAAATATCAGGATATTTTAAAACTGTATTTATATCACTTACTGCCTTATGTGCAAGAAAAGGTATTTTATTTTTAGAAGGAATAGTATAACTTTTTTTAAACACTTCAGTACCATCTGATACTTTAAGTAAACGAATAAGTAATTTTGTCCCACTCTTTTGTACTAAAGAATATTTTAAAACATACTCTTTACTTTTCAATATAGGTAACAAATAATTCGAACGAATATCGCCTTTATGATGTGTTTTATCTGCTAAAAAATGTCCTGAAATCTTAAAATCTGCTTGTAGTATCTTAAAAAAATTATGGTTTGTCATACTTGATCCATCAACTAAAGCAATGCGTGTTCTATTCTCAACATCTTTTTCTATTTTAACAGTAGCATCTACAGCAAAAAGATTTAATGACACTAATAAAAATAATATATATCTCAAAAAAATTCCTTAATTTTAATCTTTATTGAAACATTATATCAAGGCAGTGTTAAAATCTTCATTAATTAATATTAAACCTTATTTTAAATCAAAAACACCCTTCACATTATTCTTTAAAGTCTTTTTACTATCAATATCTAAATTCTTTTGAATTCCCTGCATTTTAAGGCTTAAATCAGATGGATTAGTAGCATATCTTAAAGCAATAGATTTACCAATTATACCTCTGTTGTAAAGAGAAAATAATGACTGATCATACGATTGTGTACCATAAACATCTTTACCCTTTTCAATACTCTCTAAAATTTCATTGTCCCTTTCTTCTGCAATAAGTTCAGAAATTCTTGTTGTTTTCAATAAAATCTCAACCGCAGGTATTCTCTCATCTTCTTTTGTTGTAACTAGCCTCTGTGAAACAACTGCTTCAAGCACAAAAGATAGTGCTGTACGTACACGACTTTGCTCTTCTGGTGGGAACATCCCAATAATTCTACCTATAGTCTCTTTTGCATCCATAGTGTGCAAAGTCGAAACAACAAGATGCCCAGTATTTGCAGCATGTAAGGCAATCTCCACCGTTTCTAAGTCACGTAATTCCCCAATGAATATAATATCAACATCTTCACGTAATGAAGCTTTAAGTGCATTAGCAAATGTCTGAGTATTACTTCCTACTGAACGCTGAGAAATAAGACATAAATCTTCTTTATGAAGATATTCTACAGGATCTTCAATACTTACGATATGTTTTCTTTTTGTTTTATTTATTCTATCTAAGAGTGCTGCTAATGTTGTAGATTTTCCTGAGCCAGTTGTACCTGTCACAAGTATTAACCCATGTTCTAACTCAGACAATTTTTCTACAGCTTTAGGTAAATGTAAAGCCTCCAATGACAATATATCTTCCGGTATCACACGCATTGCCACAGCTAAACCATGCATATGATGAAAAATATTTACTCTATAACGTCTATTGTCTAAAGTATAAGAACTGTCTAATTCTCGTTCTTCTTTTAATCTAGAATACTCATTTGTTGTTAGTATCTCTTGTACAATTTGTACCATATCATCATTGCTTAATCTCTCATTTTTTAATGGATGTAACTCTCCTTTTATACGCATATGCACAAAAGATTCTGCTTTTAAGTGTAAATCACTTCCATTTAATTCTAATAACTTATTCAAATACATTCTTAATCTATTTTTCATACATTTACTCCTTGTATATGTTACTTGCAAAAGAGTATCATGTAAAAGTCAAAAAATGTCAACAAAGAGAAATACTACTCTTTAGCTATAAACTCTGCTTCATATTCGTAGGTTCTATCACCACTATGTTCCCCAAAACCTATACTTTGAAGTTGTTCTAAAAATGCTATAAGCCCCTCATTAAATGCATCAATATTTGACCCAGATTTCACTTTAAATTCAAATTGTCCACTTGGTTTAATAAAGAGAACAACTGTTGCCTTTTCGCCCGCAAAATCACTTTGTGCAGGCCAATCTTCAAGCATACTTTGTACTTTTGCAAAATAAATATTTTCTTCACCACTTTGAGTATTCTTCTGTGATTTGAGTGAACTATTGATTCTTTCACTGGCACTTACTGGCTTATCGACCACTTTAATAATACTTTTACTAGGTGTTTTTTTTAGAGGTTTATCTGTTATATTCATATCAATCTTTTTTTCTGCTGTTTTAACATCTGAAAATAAATCTAACGTTTTTTTAGGCTTTGGCACATTCTCTTTTTTGACAATTCTTTTTTTAGGTTTTGTTGTATTAGTATCTTGTTTCTTTGCAAGTTTTTTTACTACTTTTTCTTTAATAACCTTTTTTTTGTTATTTTTAAATTTTGGTTTAGGCTGAGGATTAACTTTTGTCTTTGATTTTTTTTGTTCTACAATCTCTTTAGGTTTCTCTTTGATAACTTTTTTTTCTTTCGATGTTGCCAATGCTACCTGTATACGTTTTTCATCTTTTTTGACATACTGTTTTGCTTCATCAACATTTTTTGTATTAAAATAAAATACTAATAATCCAAGTAAAAGAAAATAGATACCAAAAGCAATAATCCCCCAAATAAGTCGGAAAGGTTTATCCATCATATACAATCTCCACTTACTCAGTGATTAGCGAAACTTTCTCAAAGCCTGCTGCTTTTACAGATTTAAGTAAATACATAATGTCTCTATATTGCAATACTTCATCTGCATTAATATATACTTCAGCATTTTTATCGTACTTTATTGATTGATTAACAAAATCATCAGCAAATGTATCTAAACCATATGTGTCACTTTTTAAATATATTTTTCTATTTTTATCCATGCGAATAGTAAGTGTTTTAGGTTTAGTGACTTGTACCGTCTTGGAGCCCTGAGGTAAGTTTATTTGTTCTTGATATGTGAGTGTTGGTGCAGTAACCATAAGAATAGCCATTAAAACTAACATTACATCCATAAGTGGTGTTATATTTAAATCAGGGCTATCATCCCATGAGAAATAATTGGCCACTACTTCTCCTCATCTTCCTGAGAAAGAATCACTTCAGATTGTGAAGAGAGTAGAGACGAAAGCTCGTATGCCTTACGCTTAAGTATAAGATGAAAAGTATAGGCAAAAATAGCAACAGCAATTCCTGCGGCTGTTGCTATAAGTGCTTCAGAGATAGCAGGGGCAATCACAGACAATGATGCTGATGACTTTCCTCCTAACGTTGAAAATGTCTCTAAAATACCTATCACTGTACCAAACAATCCAATAAAAGGGGATGTAGCTGCTATAATAGAGAGCCATGTAAGCCCTTTAGTTGAGACACGTATAGCATCAGATGCAGCAGCTTCTAAAATAGATTTATTAGGATTAGAAACCCGAGACAAATAAGTAAAAATAAGTGAGTTTGATGCCACTGATTTTGACTGACCTGTGTAGAGTGCTTTAAGTGAACTAGCCTCAGATGAAATACGTGCATTCAAAATAGAAAATCTATCTAAAAATACCCAAAATGTCGCCACAAAATAAATAGAAAGCCAAAGCAGTACAATAAAAGTTATTGCACTGCCATTGATGAAATAATCTAAAAAAGAATCCACGTTAAAATGACTTTCCTATTTGTTCTACTTTGCTTACAGCAGATGCTATTGCACTATTTGAAGCTTCCGTACTTTTCAATAGCTCTTTTGCTTCTTCAAGTGCTTTTGAAAGTTCAGAGTCATTACCAGAAAGTGCTACTGCACCATCTACGATACACGTTGTTTTCTCTTCTTCAACTTTCACATATCCAGAGTTAATAGCCACTGCAAGTTCCGTGCCATCTTCCTTATCAATCACAATAACACCAGTATCTAAGAGTGATACAAGAGTAGCGTGGCCTGCTAAAACACCAAATTCACCCTCAGAACCTGGTAAATTTACTTGTTTAACTTCACCATCAAATATCATACCATTGGGTGTGATTATTTCAAGTTTCATGATTTCCATACATATCCTTTAAAGATTAGTACTAAGTTTACTTAGCATTAATCTTATCATTTTTAGCAATAGCTTCATCAATATTACCAACCATATAAAATGCTGCTTCATTCATGTGATCATATTTACCTTCAAGAAGACCTTTAAACCCTTCAATCGTATCATCAAGAGTAACATATACTCCTGGAGAACCTGTAAATACTTCAGCAACATGGAATGGTTGAGAAAGATATTTTTCAATCTTTCTTGCTCTTTCAACAACAAGTTTGTCATCTTCAGAAAGTTCATCCATACCAAGAATTGCGATAATGTCTTGAAGATCCTTATATTTTTGAAGAATTTGCTGCACACCCATTGCTATTGCATAATGTTCTTCACCAACAATTTGTGGATCAAGCATTCTTGAAGTCGAATCCAATGGATCAACCGCAGGGTAAATACCTTTTTCAGCAATTGATCTATTAAGAACTGTTGTTGCATCTAAGTGAGCAAATACAGATGCAGGAGCAGGGTCAGTCAAGTCATCAGCAGGAACATATACTGCTTGAACAGAAGTAATAGAACCTTTTGTTGTAGAAGTAATTCGCTCTTGAAGTGCACCCATTTCTCTAGCAAGCGTTGGCTGATAACCAACAGCAGATGGAATACGTCCAAGAAGTGCTGACATCTCAGAACCTGATTGAGCAAATCTGAAGATATTATCTATAAACATAAGAACATCTAGTCCCATTTCATCTCTGAAATACTCAGCCATAGTAAGGCCAGTAAGTGCAATACGGTTACGTGCTCCTGGAGGCTCTGACATTTGACCATAACAAAGTGCAACTTTATCTAGTACGTTTGAATCTTTCATTTCAAAGTAAAGATCGTTTCCTTCACGCGTTCTTTCACCAACACCTGCAAATACTGAATAACCAGAATGCTTCAAGGCAACATTATTAATAAGTTCCATAATGATAACTGTTTTACCAACACCTGCACCACCAAATAGTCCAACTTTTCCACCTTTATTATAAGGAGCAAGTAAATCAACTACTTTAATACCAGTTTCAAAAACTTCAGTTTTTGTACTTTGCTCTTCAAATAGTGGAGGATCTCTATGAATTGACCAGTATTGTTTTGCATCAACTGGACCATTGTCATCAATTGCATCTCCAATAACATTGAAGATACGTCCAAGAACTTCTTCACCTACAGGTACTTGAATAGCTTCACCCATTGCCTTAACTTCTTGACCTCTTACAAGACCTTCACTCATATCCATCGCAATGGTTCTAACTCTATTATCACCAAGTTGTGCAGCTACTTCTAAAACCAATCTATGTTCTTTACCATCAATTGTGGTTTTTGTCTCTAATGCTTCATTAATTTCTGGTAGATAATCTGTAAAATCCACATCAATCACGGGGCCTAAGACTTGTACTATTTTACCTGTCATTTCTTCTCCTAATTATTTCATTGATTCCATACCACTGATAATCTCAATGAGTTCAGTAGTAATCGATTCTTGTCTTGCTTTGTTATATTTAACTTGCAACGCTTTAACCATATCTTTTGCATTTTTAGTTGCTGCGTCCATTGCTTGCATACGAGCAGAGTGTTCTGCTGCTAATGAATCAATAAGCGCATAATACATTGAATATTCAACATAGCGCTTTACTAATGCATCTAAAAGTGTATCGTCATCATCAGGTTCTACTTCAAGTTCAGAAGTATATACACTTTTAAGCTCTAATTTTGATGTATCAACTGGCAAAACTTGGTCTTCTCTAATTTCTTGAGTAATCATATTCACATAGCCATTATGTATCAAAATAATTTTATCTGTATCACCATTTACATATGACTCTGCTACTTCAGAAATAAATTCTGAAGATTTTTTAAAATCAGGTGCAGCAGAAAGTCCTATTATCTCATCATTAAGTTCAATACTATTAAACTTAAAGAAATCAATGCCTTTTCTTCCTACTGCTCTTAGACGTACTTTGACATCATTTTCGCGAAACTCTTCAATGAGCTTATTAGCTCTTTTAATAGTTTGTGAGTTAAACCCACCACAAAGACCTTTATCTGCTGTAATAAAAATAATATCTACTTTTTTAGGGTTTGGAACATTCTTGAAATAGATATTATCAATTCCATCAGCATTAGCTTGTTGCATTTTTCCTGCAATTTCATTTAAGAGCTCTGTCAATTTAGCTGCATAGACCCTTGATCTTTTTGCAAGTTCTTCTGTTCTTTTTAATTTTGCAGAAGAAACAAGCTTCATTGCGTTAGTGGTCTTCTGTGTGTTTTTAACAGAACCAATCTTACGCTTAATCTCTTTTAAATTAGCCATATTAAGCCTTTCTTATACAGCAAATGAAGCTTTGAAGTCTTCGATAGCTTTTCTTAATTCTGCATCAGTATCATCAGTAATTTTCTTATCATTTCTAATAGCATCAAGGATATTAGAATATTTAGCATCCATAAATGGCATAAGGTCATTTTCAAATTTCACTACTGAAGATACAGGAATATCATCCAGAAAACCTTGTGCACCTGCAAAAATAATCACAACTTGTTTTTCAATAGGTACGGGAGAGTAAGGTCCTTGTTTAAGTACTTCTACCATCCTTTGACCACGCTCTAGTTGTCCTCTAGTATAGTCATCGAGATCAGATGCAAATTGTGCAAATGCTTGCAGTTCTCTAAATGAAGCAAGATCAAGTCTTAGTGTCCCTGAGACTTGTTTTGTTGCTTTAATTTGAGCCGCACCACCAACTCTAGATACTGATAGTCCTACGTTAATTGCTGGTCTAATTCCTGAATTAAACAAGTCAGTCTCAAGGAAAATTTGACCATCAGTAATAGAAATAACATTTGTAGGAATATATGCAGCAACATCACCTGCTTGTGTTTCAATGATTGGAAAGGCAGTAATAGAACCAGCACCTAATTCATCAGAAAGTTTTGCAGCACGCTCAAGTAGTCTTGAATGTAGATAAAAAACATCACCTGGATATGCTTCACGACCTGGAGGACGACGAAGGATAAGTGACATTTCTCTGTATGCAACCGCATGCTTAGAGAGGTCATCATAAAAAATAACTGCATGTCTACCATTGTCTCTAAAGTACTCAGCCATTGTTACACCCGCATAAGGAGCAAGGAATTGTAATGCTGATGATTCAGCTGCACCAGCTGTTACAACGATAGTATAATCCATTGCACCATGTTCTTCAAGTTTTTTTACTGTAGCAGCCACAGTTGATGCTTTTTGACCAATCGCGACATAGATACATACAACATCTTGACCTTTTTGATTGATGATTGTATCTACAGCAAGTGTTGTTTTACCTGTTTGTCTATCACCAATAATAAGCTCTCTTTGACCACGACCTACTGGCACAAGTGCATCAATCGCTTTGATACCAGTTTGCAGTGGTTCATGTACTGATTTTCTAGCCATAATACCAGGTGCTTTCTCTTCTACGAATCTATGTTCTGCTGCTTCTATAGCACCTTTCCCATCAATTCCTTCACCAAGAGAATTAACAACTCTACCCATAAGTCCATCACCTACTGGTATTTTAAGAAGTTCGCCTGCTCTTTTTACAGTCATGCCCTCTTTAATTCCTGTACTTGAGCCAAGAACAACAACCCCAACGTTTGCTTCTTCTAAATTTAATACAAGACCTTTAGCACCATTATCAAATTCTACAACTTCACCAGCCATAACATTGTTAAGGCCATATACTGTTGAAATACCGTCAGCGATACCTACTACTTTCCCTATCTCATTGATGTCTACATCAATTTCGAAATTTTCAATTCTTTCTTTAATAATTGAACTTATCTCATCTGCTTGCAATTTAACTGCCACTTATTCTCCTTTACTGTTAGTTAACTATAATGATTTCTTAATGAAATCAATTAGTTGTTCTTTAACTCTCTGCTTAGAGAAGTTTACCTCAATACCTAAATCATCTACTGAAACACGTAAGCCATCCAAATCAGACTTTTCCTGTTTAAGGTTTATAGTCGCACCTGTATATTTTTTAAGTGTCTCTTCTAAATTACTTAGTGCTGATGGATCAAGTGTTTCTTTAGATTTCAATATACCGTCATATTTATTTGAAACTTTTTGTAAATCTGCATTAAGTACTTTAGAAATTAAAGGTATAAGATCAAGTCTTTTATTTTCACCTAGTACCTTAATAAAATTAACCAATACAGTATCAGTATTATTTCCAAGTCCAGATAAAATCATTTCTGTTTTTTTCTCATTTGGAATAATTGGGGATCTTAGTATAGTCTTTACATCTTTTGTATCAATACTTTCTGCCAATACATTTAATAATTCTGCAATACTATTGATATCTTTTACTGATTCACTCAATGCCTTAACATATCTTTTAGCAATTAATTCTTCCATATTACGCCACCTTCTTAGCAATAATATTGATTACTTTGTTTTCATCAAGCAAAATATCATCTTTTGTAATATTTTCACTCAATATTTCATCAATTACTTCTCTTACAGACTTTCTCTCTTCTAAAGAGATTTTTTCTTCTAATTGTTTCTCTAGAATCATTAAATCATTTGTATTTGCGTCCATAATTCTTTCTGCCAAGAGAGTTGCTTCTTTTTTTGCATCATTGACAATCTGATTTGCCTTTTGCTCTGAATCATTCAAGCGAGCTTGTGCATCTTTTTTTTCATCTTTTGCAACTTGAAGTTTTTCTTCAATCTCTTTAAGTTGAGAAGCAATACTCTCTTTTCTCTCTTTAAAAAAGTTCTTTATAGGGTTTGCAAGCAAATAATATAATAATGATGCAAAAATAATAAAGTTAAAAAGTCGAGGTAAAAAATCAGTTTCTCTTCCTGTCTGTGCGAAATATCGTGTAGACTCTGCATCACCTGAAGCCAAAAGTATTGCTGGGGCTACAAAGAAAGACCATAATATTAGTTTTTTATTCATATTCTTTCCTCCTATAACTTGCTAAACTTAGCTTTTAGGCTCTCTTTAAACAGAGGCATTTGCGAAAGTAACTCATTTTTGAGTTTCTCTTTTTCTGAAATAAGCTTCTGAACAAAACCTTCATACTCTTTTTCAACTTCATGTTGTTTTGTTTCAACTTTACTAGCAGCCAATGTCTTTGCCTCATCAATTGCTTTCTGTCTAATTTCTGCAGCTTTATTCTTAGCTGTACTAATATTCTCTTCTGCTTTAGCATTGAGTTCATCCGTATTACTACTAAAACTTTTTGAAGCTTCTAAATCTTTTGCTATAGAACTGTCTCTATCATCCATAAATTTAACCAATGGCTTATATAGCATATTATTTAAAAGAACAAGAAGGGTTAGGAATAAAACTAAAACAAACAACATCAATGGTAAATGTATGTCAAGCATTAAAACTCCTCATGTGATTTCGCATAATTTTAACATTATGATTATCTTATCTTGATTAATTTTAAGGACTTTTATGAAAAAAAAATTGTTTTTATTTTATTGCTACCAATACAAACATTTAAGTAAGAAAATATTCAAAAATTTTCTCTATTTTTTCTCTTTAAAATATGCTAAAAAACTTTGTATATCTTTTTCATTTTTTAGTTTAATCTCAATACTCTTTGTTTTTAATTTAAAACTAAAAGGTATATGTATCTTAAACTCTTTTTCATATTTTACCACTAATTGCTCTTTAGTATTGTTTGGAACTGCTAGCTTATTTTCTACCTTGTGTTTTTTAACCATATTCTCCGTATCTCTTACAGATAACTTTTGTCCAACAATACTATTTACCACTACTCTTTGTTTTTCTTTATCAAGACCTACTAATATTTTTGCATGACCTTGTGATATTTTACCACTTACAAGATAATTTTGTACATAAGGTGTTAATGTTAATAAGCGCATAGTATTGGTAATTTGTGATCTACTTTTATTTACAATATATGAAAGCTCATCGTGGGTGATATTGTGTACTTCTATCAGTTCAGCATATGAATTAGCTAATTCAATGGCATTAAGGTTTTCTCTTTGTATATTTTCTAGAAGTGCCAGTTCTCTAAGCTTAATATCATCAATCTCAGCATCTGCAACAATAGATTTTATTGTCTTTATATTTGCTAGTTTATGTGCCCTTAAACGCCGTTCGCCAGCGATTAATAGATATCCATTCTCTTTTTCTATAACCACAATAGGCTGCAGTAGTCCATGACTTTTAATCGATTCACTAAGTTCTTTAAGTGCCTGTTCATCAAAATGTTTACGTGGCTGAAAAGGATTTGGAGCAATAATATTTATATCAAGTTCTTCTATCCTCGCACCATTTTTTTCTAATTCAAAACTATCTATATCAGATAAATCTTTTTCATACGCCTCCTCTACTTCAGAAAGAATTTCTCCCAATCCTCTACCTAGTGCCATATATTATCCTCTCACTATAACAGTAGCTAAATCTCTATATGCAAGTGAACCTTTAGAGTTTGTAGCATATGAAGTCACTGGTTTACCAAAACTTGGACTCTCTGCAACTTTTACATTTCTTGGTATCACGATACACTCTTTTCCTTTTTTCATATGAAAAAGTTTGTCTTTGAAATGATGAGTTAAATCTGCCAAAACTTGTTTGGATAGGTTATTCTGACCAGAATACATCGTTGGTAAAAAACCTTTTATCTTAAGTTTAGGATTAATTGTTTTTTTTAAAAGACTTACCGTATTAAGTAGTTGTGCTAACCCTTCAAGAGCAAAAAACTCACATTGAATAGGAATAATAACTGAATCTGAAGCACTTAGAGCGTTAATAGTAATAGGTCCTAAAGCAGGAGGAGAATCTATTATGATATAATCAAATTTATTTGAAATTTCTTTTATTTTTTCTTTTAATACAAGTTCTCTATTTTTCTTTTTAGGGTTATAAAATTCTTTTTCTATTCCAACAAGTCCTATATTTGAAGGTACTAGTGATAAGTTATCTATTTTGGTATCTAAGATTACTTCTGAGAGTTTTTTAGAACCTATCAATACATGGTAAATATTATACTCATAATCTCCTCTTGCATACCCTAAACTTGTAGTTGCATTCGACTGTGGATCGATATCTAAAAGAATTACTTTCTTTCCTTTTTCAGCTAATGAAGCTGCTAAGTTTACTGCTGTTGTCGTTTTTCCTACGCCACCTTTTTGGTTGGCTATACTTATTACTTCACTCATCGTAAACTATATACCCTCTTTCCTTCAATGATTAAAGAACCATCTTCCTGTAAACTAGCGTTGAACAGGCTCTTTTTATAGTTTTCAATATGAACTGAAAACTTTCTACTTAACTCAAATTCTATCTCATACTCACTAAAAACCTGCTTCCATTTTGGAAACATTTCAACCCTTTCTAGATACTTATCCAACAATAATTTAGGAGAAATATCGCTCTGCAAGGCAGTGTAGCCATTTTGAGATTTTTTTAAATTTATGCCAATTCCACACACCAAAGTATCATTCACTTTTTTGGTAATACATCCTCCTACTTTATGCTCGTTTATATAAAAATCATTAGGCCACTTTAGCCAAATATTTTCACCCAATTCTAAAAGTGTTTGTTTCATTATAAATGAAAAATAAATAGAAGCTGAATTTAAAGCTAAGTCTTCAGGTAAGTCTGACACAGGTATTGCTAATGAAGCAAAAAAATTTCCTTTTCCTCCAGACCATTCGTTCTCGCGTGAACCCACACCTGAATATTGCTCTAAAGCCAATACTGCTATGGGAGCAGATACAGTATTGGCTTGTATTGCGTCAACAAGATAAGTCTGTGTAGAGGGCAAAGTTTTAAATAATTGTATTTCCAACTTTTAGCCCTCTCCCTACACAATAAGCTTTTGCAGACATAGCTTTTTTAGAAGCTGGTTGTAGTGTACCAATTTTTAATGCACCTTTTTTACACCCTACTATCACAGATTCTCCCTCAAATCCAAGTATCTCACAAGCACTGTTATCACTCTGTGCATCTACCAATGTCAAGGCATCAAACTTTGTGCCATTTTCATAATATATACCTGGCCATCCTTCAAATGCTCTATATTTATTGTAAATTTGTACAGCATCTTCAAAATCTATCTCGCCATCAGGTTTTTTAATCTTCTTGCACAGTGTCGATTCAGCTTCATTTTGAGCTTGGGGTGTAATGGTTTTAAAATTGCGTATCGTGCTAAGCGTCAAACTACAGGCATCCTTCGTCAGCTGTGCCATCAGGGCATGAAGTCGCATATTTTCAGGGATAATAAACTCCTGCATCTGCAATATATCCCCAGTATCAAGTCCCTCTTCCATTAACATAGATGTTACTCCTGTTTTTTCATCACCATTGAGCAGTGACTGTTGCACAGGGGATGCCCCTCTATATTGTGGCAATAGTGAAGCATGTAGATTAATACATGGTGCGATGTCCAGTATGTTTTTAGGCAATATCTGGCCAAATGCTGCCACCACAATATAATCTGGCTTTGCATCTCGTATCGCCTCAAAGATATCCTCATCTAAAAGACGGTTTGGCTGGAGTACTTCTATGCCATGTGCTTCTGCCACTATCTTTACAGGTGGAGGCGTCAACACCTTTTTACGCCCTACGGGACGATCGGGCTGAGTTAAGACCAATGATACATCCATATCTTCTGCATCTATGAGTGTTTCTAGTATCTCTCTTGCGTAATGGGGTGTTCCCATGTAGACTATTTTATGTTTCATCTTACTTCTTTAGTTTGTTTTAAAAAGCGTCCCACCCACATGCACGCCATCAATAAGCAGTGACTTCACATCACTCAAATCAAAGCCTGATGCCAAAAACATCTCTCTGCCATGTTTCATGAGAAAATCTGCTGAGAGCAACTTGGTCACTATGCCACCTGTGGCAAATTCGTTGTTGGGTGTATGTTCTGCTTCTAGTTCTTCTTGCGTGATGTGAGTGACTACTGCATGGCGTTTGGCATCATCATATTTGTTTGGGTCTTTGTCGTAGAAAGCATCTATGTCTGAGAGTATCACTAGAAGTCTTGCATCAAAATGGTGTGCGACATGTGCTGAGAGTCTGTCATTGTCTCCAAAAACAAGCTCTTCAATACTTACTGTATCATTTTCGTTGATGATGGGTACTACATTATTTTCTAAAAGTGTATCTATGGCATTTTTTGCATGGTCTATATGCTCTTTAGACTCAAATACATCTGCATACAATAATACTTGAGAACATAGAATCCCAAATATAGCAAACTTTTCTTGATACATGCTCAGTAGAAGCGGTTGACCAATAGCCGCAAGTGCCTGTTTGTTAGCAATCCCACTTCTATCTAAAGGGAGTTTCGTAAATCCTGCTGCTACAGCACCTGAACTTACAAGTATCACTTGATAATCATTGTTTTTAAGCTCATTAATAAGTTGCACCAGTGCCAACATACGTATTTTAGCAATTGACCCATCTTCTGTTAAGACATGAGATCCTACTTTTATCACAATACGTTGAATATCCATTTTTACACCTCATTTTCTTCTTTTACACTTTGAATGAAATCACCTAGTGCATAACGTAACGGTTCAGTATTTATATGTGCTACAGATGAGATAGGTATCACAAATAGTGGTGTTTCTTCAGGTAATTTCACTCCAAAATCTTTTTCAAAACCATAGGAAATGTATTCTTCTTTTGCTTTATACTGATTTAAAGTTTTATTGGATTCTAATCCAATATCATCTAAAAATGTTTGGGTTAAAGCATTTACTTCATCAATAGAGAGAGAATCTATCTTGGTAATGGCAATAGCATGTTTACGTGTAGCCAAAGTCTCAGAGTAACGTTGAAGTTCTACAAGTAGTGTCTCATACTGATACTTCATCTCTCTATAATTTGCTGCATCTATCATAAGAAGTAAAGTTTTTGTTCTTTCGATGTGCTTTAAAAACTCATGACCCAACCCTCTACCATCGCTAGCTCCCTCTATGATACCAGGGATGTCTGCCATCATAAAAGAGTCATACTCACCCATATGTACGACACCAAGTTTTGGAGTAAGCGTTGTAAACTCATAGTTAGCTACTTGTGGTCTGGCATTTGAAAGTGTAGCGATAAGTGTAGATTTACCTACATTAGGATACCCCACAAGTCCCACATCTGCGATGAGTTTCATCTCCAGTCTTACTTGCCTAGTCACACCAGGAAGTCCTGGTTGAGCATAGGTAGGTCTTTGGTTACTTGAAGACTTAAAGTGCATGTTTCCAAGTCCACCTTTTCCACCTTCTAAAAACAAAATGACATCACCATCATTCACCAAGTCCATAAGCTCTTCACCTGTCTCCATGTCTACTACTGTAGTACCAGGAGGTACGGTAATAATCAAGTCCTTCCCTTTACGCCCGTAACATTTTCTACCCATACCTGGCTGTCCATTCTCTGCTTTCATATGCACACGTCCACGAAGTGATGAAAGCGTGTCTGTGTTGTTATCTACTTTAAAAAACACTGCTCCACCACGACCACCATCTCCACCATCTGGACCACCATTTGCTACAAATTTCTCTGTCCAAAAAGAGATGGAACCTGCTCCACCTTTACCTGATGCTATCATCAATTCCACACTATCTACAAACATTCTAAACCTTATTATATGCATAAAAACAATATCACTATCTATAAATACATAATGAATTATAGAATTATATCTAAATTGGGGGAAAGTATTGCTATACTTTTATTTAAAAAATGTTAGGGATAACTATGAAATACTACACTACATTAAAGATTCTTTTTATAACAACCACATTCATTTTAATATCAGGTTGCAAACCAAAACATCTACCTGCAAATAAAGGTGGTTTTACTTATAGTGGTATTTATTTTGGTGCACACCTTAAAGACACATATAAAAAAGGTATTATTGATGGTTGCAAAACAGCTAAGGGTATGTATACAAAAGCCCATTGGTCTTTCCAAAATAGGCAAGACTATGCTAATGGATGGTTTCTTGGTAGAAATAGATGTAAAGGGTTATTGAAGATAAATGAAAATGGAGATTTGATACTTTAAATAACTAGTCTTAAGAAGAAAGTCCAAACTTATTAGACTTTGCTTCTACTTATGCAGATACTACTGAAACTCTCTTCTGTGTAGCCGTTCTGTTTTCAAATTTAACCACACCTTCTATTAGTGCGAATAGTGTATGATCTTTACCCATACCTACACCATTACCTGGGTGTACCTTTGTACCTCTTTGTCTAATGATAATGTTACCTGGGATAACTGCTTCACCACCAAATTTTTTAACGCCTAAACGACGTCCAGCTGAATCACGGTTATTTTGAGTGGACCCTTGTCCTTTTTTATGTGCCATATGTTGCTCCTTCTTCTATTATAATTTTCTTCTTGAAAATTGGCAAAGCCAATCTTTCAATTCATCTCACTAAAGTCTTATGCTAAACGCATAAAAAATCTAGCTATGCTATCTTTGTAATTCTTACTCTTGTAAAGTCTCTTCTGAAACCACGTTTGAGTTTTGAATCTTTTCTTCTTCTTTTTTTGTAGATGATAACTTTTTTATCTCTACCTTCATTGATTACTTCACCTTTAACTACTGCACCCTCTACGAAAGGAGTACCTACAGTTAAGTCACCGTTGTCTAATGCTAGAACTTCTTTAAATTCTACCGCTGATTTTGGTTCAAGACCCATGTTGTCAAAACAGATAATATCACCCTCTTGAACTTTGAATTGTTGACCACTTGCTTTAATGATTGCGTACATTGCAAACCCTTTGTTATTCTATGTATTTTAAAAAGTTCGTGATTATACCCAAAACTAATTTAATCTAATTTGAAACTATATGGTCATCATATGAATTTATCTAAAAAGTATAGTCTGCACCAGCCAATGCGATACATTCAATCTCAACCAATGCATTTTTAGGTAAAGTTTTTACAGCTATTGTACTTCGTGCTGGTTTATGTGTACCAAAGTAATGAGCATACACTTTATTAACAGTATCAAAGTCATTCATATCTGCTAAATAGATAGTTGTTTTAATAACATCATTAAAATGGGTATTTGCAGCTTCAAGTACATAAAAAAGATTTTTCATCACTTGGTGTGTTTGATGTTCTACATCTCTTGTCTCCATACTGCCATCAGGCATAAGTGCAATTTGTCCAGACGTATAGATGAGACCATTTGCCTCTATAGCTTGTGAGTAGGGTCCTATTGCTTGTGGTGCTTCTTTTGTAGATATACATTTCATTTTTTTTCCTTAGTTTTTGTATTTCGTTCATAAAATATATAAGAAGTAGAATAATCTGAAAATTCAAAATAAACTTTTTTCTCTCCAGCATCTTTTAGTCCATTTAAATTTAAATCATCTATTCCATACCCATATCTATAAGGTCTAGCATCACCATCACTGGTACCTTTTGCTGTTGATATTTTATCTATATGGATAAACTTATGTACAAGTTTATCTCCCGCATAAATATCTAACACGCCATTCGTACCTGTCCAGTTTTGTAGTGAACGACTGAGAGAATTTTGTGTCTCTTGTGTACAACTTGCCAAAAATAATATCACTAACGCCAAAAAGAAAATTTTCAATTTCATTTTATAAACTCCTCTATTTTTATTATTGTAGCACTATTAGACTTTTGGCATTCCAAACTTTTTCGTAATTAACTCGCCCTCATCATTAAAATAAAGATAATAAAGCTTGTCTTTTATTACAGTAAGTCCCGCTAAGTAACGCAATGCCAAATTTGCCTGAAGTGAGCCTATATGCATTACTATTGGGGCTGTTATCCCTCCTGGTTTATGATCAGAGATATTAAACACTTGAAAGTTTGCTTCCTTAAAGAAACACACTTGACCATTAAACTCCTCTACAGATGCATAAATCCATGGAGTGTTACAATTCTTAGCATAAGTATCTATCTGCAAACGTACAGGTAGATTATCAGTTGCATCAAGTAGTAGATCATAACTGTTTCCCATTTCTTTAAATGCATCAAAGGCCATATCGAAAGCCACTGCTTTAATAAAAGGATTTTTAGATTCTATTAATGCGCACACTGCTTTGGCTTTATTTTTGCCCTCATCCTCTAATGTAAACGCTATTTGCCTATGTATATTATGAGAAGAAACTGTATCAAAATCGACCATATGTATCTCACCAATGCCAGAAGTACCTAGTGCCATGGCAAGTGTACAGCCAAGTCCACCTGAACCAATAATAGCTATCTTTTTACTTTGAAGAGATTTTTGTGTCGCCTCACCCCAAAGTTGTATCTGTCTATTAAAATATTCGCTTTGTATCATACTAACCTTTCACGTTCCTTGAGTTCTTTTTCAAACCCCCAAGCTTTACGATGCTCTATCACATCTTCCCTATCTATAACCTCAACCAACATAGACTCTTTGTCTTCAAGCATCATCTCCACTTCACCCTCAGGTGAGACAAGCATGGTGTCTCCATAAAACTTCCATTGTACTTCATTATTAGAGTATTCACCTAGACGATTGGCTCTAAGTATATAGCACCCATGCAAAAATGCCTTTGTTTTAATAAGCTCTCTCCATCTATTATGAGACCCAAAAGTAGATGCTGTTGATAGAAGTACCAAGTCCACTCTTTTACGTGTCACCTGCTCCCAAAAAGGATCAAAATGTAACTCAAAACCTGCCATAACCATCACTTTAAAACCTTTTATCGTAAATGTCATGGCATCGCTAAGAGGTGCCACTTTATTGGCAAAAAATTTCTTTTCATTCCAATGTGCATAAGGAAGTAGTATCTGTTGTTCATAATAACGTGTATTGCTAGGTGTTATTTTTACAATGGTTTTATGGTAACCATTTTTTTTATGTATGATAATAGGTGCAACAAATACAATATCATAATCTATAGCTAAATTTTTTAGAAATTTTAAGTGTTTTTTCGTTTGTTCTTTGACCATATTTACTGACATTTTTTCAATCTCTTTAAAAAAATGGTTCAGTACATACTCACCAAGCAATACCACATCTGCATCTCTTTGTTTAGCTTGTTTTAAATAAAACTCTAATCTAGTAGCATTCATACCTAGTGTTGGTAGTTGAAGTGCTGCTACCACAAGTTGAGACATTACGCATCCTCTTGAATGGTTTGATTTTCTTGATCAATAACGCTTATTTTTATCTTTGCTTCTTCTATGAGCTTCTGTGCAGCTTTAATATTTTTTAACCCATCTTCATACAACTTAACAGACTCTTCCAAAGTTATTTCTGGATTCATTAATTTTTCTAAAAGTGCTTTAGAATATTCTAATTTTTCTTCAAATGTTTTATTTTTCACTTGAGTACATCCTTTATATGTTTTTCAAATTTCTCTAACTCTACCAAAAAAGCATCATGTCCATAGTCACTCTGCACATTAAGATAGGTATGTGCCTGTCCATTTCTCTCCATCATTTTTGCTATATGTTCCATCTCGGAAGGGAAAAAAAGATAATCAGATGAAAATGAAATCAAATGTACATTGGCTTTTATCCGTGCTATAGCATCATCTAAAGAGTCATATCCACGGGCTAAATTAAACGTGTTGATAGCTTTTACTATATAGAGGTACGAAAGCGGATCAAAGTTACGTGAAAAACTGTTTGTATTGTATTCCATATAACGCTCTACCTCATAACGTCCAAAAAGTTCAAACAAACCATCAGTCCCTACATAGTTACGTCCAAACTTATCATCCATGGAGTCTGGAGAAAGGTAAGAGATATGCCCTGCTATGCGTCCAATGGCTAGTCCATCTAAGCCCTCTTCTTTAAAAGCATCTACCTCATAGTTCCCATGGTTAAAGCGTGGGTCTCTACGTATGGCTTCTACTGCTACCTTGTTAAACGCTATCGTCCAAGGACGCGTTGCATAGGTAGCAGCAAGCGAGATGATGTCATCTGCAAAGTTAGGGTAGTCAACCGCAAACTGTAATGCCTGCATACCTCCCATAGAACCACCCACTATAGCTCGCACATGGTGTATACCAAGGTCTGAGAGTAGATGCATCTGAGCACGTATCATATCTTTGATAGTCACTACTGGGAATTTAAGTCGGTAAGGTGCTTGTGTGGAGTAGTTGTTACTCATGGGTCCAGTACTGCCAAAGCAGGAACCAAGTACATTGGTACAAATTACAAAGTGTTTACTAGTGTCTAGTGCCTTACCTTCACCGATGAGTCCATCCCACCAGCCAGCTTTTCTTTCACCTTCATACAAACCCGCAGCATGGTGTGAACCAGAGAGTGCATGACAAACCAAAATGACATTGGACTTCTCTTCATTTAGCTCACCGTAGGTTTCATAGCTAATGCTATATGGTTCTAATATACGCCCACTTTCTAAGTACAAAGGGGAGCTAAACTGTGCTGTTTTGGTTTCGATTTTCATGGACTACTTTGATGGTAAAATTTAATAACACTATTTTATCGTATTTGTGCTTTTATCCCAACGCTCTCTTTAAATCCTCTATCAAATCTTCTGTGTCTTCTAGTCCTACGCTTAGTCTTATCAATCCTTCACTTACTCCTGCTTTTACAAGTTCTTCCTTGCTTAGTTGCTGATGTGTGGTTGAGGCAGAGTGATTGATGATAGATTTACTATCTCCAATATTTGCCACGATAGAAAATATCTCGACCTTATCAAGTATTTTTTTAGCCATTTCATAGTTTTCTACTTCAAAACTAAGTAAACCACTTGCACCTTTTTTCAAATACTTCGATGCATTCGCATAGTTCTTGTCACCTTCTAACAGTGGATAATTTACTTTTTTTACGATGCTTTGTCTCTCTAGCCATTTGGCTATCGCCAAGGCACTTTGTGTATGTTGTTTCATTCTTAAAGAGAGTGTCTCAAGCCCTTGTATGAATAACCAAGAGTTAAAAGGACTTAGTACTGCACCTGTGTCTCTAAGAAGTATCATTCTAGCTCTAAAGGTAAACAATACAGGACTCACAACAGAGTCTGCAAACACGAGTCCATGGTAGGAAACTTCTGGTTCATTAAAGTAAGGGTATCTGCTGTTACCTTTTATCTTCTCTGCTAAGTTTTTACGCTCAACGATAAGCCCTCCTATAGCAGTACCTTGACCAGTAGTATATTTACTGGCACTATGCACTACCACATCTACACCTAAGTCTAGTGGCTTACAAAGCATAGGCGTAGCTACAGTGTTGTCTACAATGCTCAACACTCCATGCTTGTTAGCTATCTCCATAATAGCATCAAAATCAGGTACATCAATACTCGGGTTAGAGATAGTCTCAAAAAAGATACATCGTGTCTTTTCATCTATAAGTCCCTCTATGCTTTCTGGGTCATGCACATCATAAAACCTACTCTCTATGCCTAGCTTTTTGAGTGTTTGAGAAAATAGTGTCACCGTTCCACCATAAAGTTGATTTGCCACAACGATGTTATCTCCAGCCTCAGCGATGTTCAAGATGCTATAAAAAATAGCCGCCATACCACTAGCCACAGCCAAAGCAGCACTTCCACCCTCAACCTCTGCAAATCTTCTCTCAAGTATGGCATTGGTAGGGTTACCCACTCTTGTATAGACATTGTCCGTTCCCTGCTCCAAGTTAAAACTACTCGCCGCAAAATCAGCAGACCCAAAATCAAATGCTGTACTCATATATATAGGTACAGACATTGTTTTTTGATTATCCTTTTCATATCCTGCGTGTAGTGCTAGTGTTTGTTCATGCATTATTTTTCCTTATAAAATATTATTTGTAGATTATAGCTTGTGGATGCTTGGAGTTTTGGTTATCTTTGTGTATAAGTAGGTTTTTTACGTTGGTGTGCGATTGAAACAATTGTTATGAGTTTTTCACTATAGTTATAAAATATATTATAAGGAAATTTTAACAATACTATTCGACGTATATTTGGGGAAATTTGCACATATAATTCAGGAAATATATGTAATTTATCAATCGCTTCAAGAACACTATCTCGAAATAATTCTCCTAGCTCTTCTTTTTCATTTTCATAGTACAATATTGTTTCTTCTAGCTCAACGTAAGCCAGTGATGAGAAAACAATTTTCATTTACCAAAAACTTCTTCATAACTAAGTGTTTCCATTGTGCCGTCTTGTATCGCTTGATAGCGTCTTTCACACTCTTCTATCCAAGCTTGCTCTATCTCTTCAGACATAGGATTCACAGTCTGATACAACATTTCAGAAATTTCCAAACGTTCTTTTTCATCTAAATTCATTAAAGCATCAATCAATTCTTGCTTCGACATACTTCCTCCTACGCATATTTAGTTAGGTATAGTATAACACAATTTGATTTTAGATAGAAAATAGCTTCACCATTGTGCTATCGTATTTTCCATCTCTTTATTTGAAATTATTTTCCCATTTTCAACATCATCCAACCCTCGTCCTATCATCTTATCAAAAGCTAACTCTCTAAGTATCTCTTCATAAGTAGTATCTTCAGGTAGTGAGTCAATGACTTTTTTTGCTTCATCTTTAGGTGCTGTCATTGTATCTCCTTCATGTTTTTTAATTTGATATAGTATAACACAATTTGATTTTATTTGAAATGCAGTATATGAGACTATAGGCTAGATAGTTTGATTTAAAATTGGAGTTAGGTGTTACACCTTAGAAAGGTGTAATGAGAGAGGAAAAATTATTTTTTATAATTTTTATCTTCTTTACATACAGTTCCCATTGTTTGCTGATAACTACATATGTAATATCTATCTCTACATTCTGCAATCCAAGTGTGACTACCACCAAAAGTACTTGCTTTTTCATTTATAATAGTTATTTCTTCTGTTGGACAACCAATTCTAGCAGAACTGAAGTCCTTTTATAATCTCTCATTTGTCATACATCCTGTTAACAATAATATACCAACTACCACTAAAATATTTATTTTTATCATCTTTTACCTTCTAAGAACTACAAATGTAGTTTGATAAAAGATTATTACACAGTCATACTTACACTACGATTATAGTGTAGGAAAAAATGGATAAAAAACTAAATGATTTAAGTGCAGATGAATTACATAGACTCATAGGACGTAATGTCGCACGCCTCAGAAAAGAGGCAAACTTAAGTCAACTACAACTTTCTTTAGAGATAGGTAACAAATCGCCAAGTCTATTTAGTGCTGCCGAAGTATATAAAAATAAACGGCATTTCAACATTACACAATTACATAAAATAGCAAAGATATTAAATATAGATATTTGTGAATTTTTCAAAGAGATACTGTAGAAAAAGTAATACAGCCATAAAAGGTGTTGTCAGGGGACAACACCCTACGGATTATCCGTGATAATTCGGACTTTCCTTAGTAATCGTCACATCATGCACATGACTCTCTTTAAGTCCTGCAGAGGTAATCTCAACAAACTCAGCCTTTTCCCAGAACATCTTAATGCTTTCAGAACCACAGTAACCCATAGATGAGCGTAGTCCCCCTATCATTTGGTGTACGACGTCTGCTATTTTCCCACGGTAAGGTACACGACCTTCTATCCCCTCTGGTACTAGTTTATCTGCTGCTGTACCCTCTTGGAAATAACGGTCAGTACTTCCTTTGGTCATCGCACCGATGCTTCCCATACCTCTGTACTCTTTAAACTGACGTCCATTAAAGAGTATCATCTCACCTGGTGCTTCGTAAGTTCCTGCTAAGGCACTTCCAAGCATAACACAAGACCCACCTACTGCTAACGCTTTAGCCACATCACCAGAGTATTTTATACCACCATCAGCTATCACAGGGACACCTGCTTTGTTGGCTACAAGGGCGACTTCATCGATAGCAGAGATTTGTGGTACACCTACACCTGCTACGATACGTGTCGTACAGATAGAGCCTGGTCCGATACCCACTTTTACACCATCTGCACCAGCATCTATGAGGTCTTGAGCTGCAGCTCCAGTTGCGATGTTCCCTGCTATCACATCAACATCAAGCTCTTTTTTGATGAGCTTCACAGTATCTATGATACCTTGCGAGTGTCCATGTGCAGAATCAAGGACTATCACATCTACACCAGCTTCTACGAGTGCAGTAGCACGGTCAAGTTGCCCTACACCAATGGCAGCTGCCACTCTAAGACGCCCAAACTCATCTTTGTTTGCATTGGGATATTGTATTTTTTTCTCTATATCTTTAATCGTAATAAGTCCTATAAGTTTATTATTATCATCTACAATAGGAAGTTTTTCTATCTTGTGTTTTTGAAGTACTTTTGCTGCATCTTCAAGTGTTGTTCCTTCTTTTGCAGTAACCAAAGGTGAAGGAGTCATCACGTCAGATACTTTTAAAGACATATCGGTGATAAAACGCATATCTCGATTGGTAATAATACCTATGAGCTCTTGCTTTTTATCTACCACAGGTACACCTGAAATTTTATACTCAGCCATCACAACATCTGCTTCACCTACAGTGGCATTTGGTCCTATAAATATAGGGTCTATGATGATACCAGATGTAGACTTTTTGACTTTATTGACCTGTTGCGCCTGGGTGTCTATATCCATATTTTTATGAATAACCCCAATACCTCCAAGCCTAGCCATAGCGATAGCTGCTTTAAACTCAGTCACCGTATCCATAGCCGCTGAGACAATAGGTATATTAAGGCTTACTCTTTTAGTCAGTTGTGTCGTGATGCTAACTTCTTTTGGAAGGACAGTTGAATGTTGTGGTACTAGTAATACATCTTCAAATGTAAGTGCTCTTTTTTTAATGTTCATGGGATTATCCTTCTAAATTTATTTCGTGTAATTCACAACTTTTTCAAGACTAGCTGCACCGTCAAATAATGTTTTTTCGTTAAATGCTTTAGCAATGAGTTGAAGCCCTATTGGCATCCCCTCATCATTTTTACCTACAGGTACAGAGATACCAGGAAGTCCTGCTAGATTTACGCCAAGTGTATACATATCTGATTTATACATCTCTAACGGGTCTTCACTCGCTCCGATTTTAGGTGCCACTGAAGGTGCCACTGGAGATAAAATCAAATCAGCCTCTTCAAAAATAGTATTAAATTCATCACGAATCAGGTGTCTAACTTTCTGTGCTTTCACATAGTACGCATCATAATACCCACTTGATAGCACAAAGTTACCAAGCATAATACGTCTTTTTACCTCTTCACCAAAGCCTTCACTTCTTGTGTTGAAGAAAAGCTCTTCGGTATTTTTAGACTCTGCACGTGTTCCATAACGCACGCCATCATAACGTGCCAAATTTGTCGCTGCCTCAGCCGTAGCCAACACATAGTAAGTAGCGATGTCATACTTCGTGTTAGAAAGTTCTTTTCTTACGATGGTATGTCCAGCATCTTCCAGTTTGGCTACGGTTTCATTAAAAGCTTTTTGTATGTCTGTATCGGCTGCTTCAACATAGGAGTCTATGACTGCGATAGTGAGTTTTACATCAGGGTTAAGGTTATTAGCGATGTCTTCTATCTCCAAGTTCTTCCCGTCATAACCAGCAGAGGTTGAGTCTTTATCATCATGCCCTTTGATAGCATCATAAAGTATGGCTGCATCTTCTACATTTTGAGCGATAGGCCCTATCTGGTCAAGGCTAGAGGCATACGCACCCAAACCAAAACGTGACACCCGTCCATAGGTAGGCTTCATACCCACCACACCACAATACGCAGCAGGCTGTCTAATAGACCCACCTGTGTCAGAGCCAAGGGCTGCTATGGCGATGCCACCTGCAACTGCTGCAGCAGAACCACCAGAACTTCCACCTGGTACTCTACTCTCCCCATGAGGGTTTACTGTCGCACCATAAAAAGAACTCTCAGTAGTAGACCCCATAGCAAACTCATCCATATTCGCACGCCCAAAAGCCATCATGCCTTTGGACTTTAGGTTTGTAATCACTGTCGCTTCATACGGAGCAATGTAGCCTTGCAATATCTTCGAGCCTGCCGTTACCGACCAGCCTTTGACCTGAATGTTATCTTTTATAAGAATAGGCACACCCGCACCCGAACTCTCAAACCCTACATAAGCATTGAGTCCTGAGTCTTTGGCTTTTTCCTCTAGCTCCGCACAGAGTGCTATCATCTCTTCATTAGATTTTGTTAGTGCTTCTTTTAGTGTTATCACTTCTCATCCTCTATATTCAATTTCTTCTTATAATACGCCACAACAGCCAACCCCACACCCACCAATCCAAGTATGAAAACAATCGAACCTATGATTACAGGCATTTGAATGGGTTGAGTCATATCAAACATTAGTCACCTACCACTTTGGCACAACGTTCACAAGCACACTCTTCTGAAGTTGAAGTAAATCTCCAACATCTAGGACATTTAGCAGCCGTTGCCTTGTGTACGGTGTAGGTTTTACCCTCTACCTCAAAACTGGCTACCTGCTCACCTCGTGAGCTTGCTTTCATAGCTGAGACCACAAACCAATCTTCTAAGTCTTTACTGTCTTTAATAGCAAAGAGACTCATGTCTCCTGCTATCTCTACTTCTAGAGTAGACTTCATAAGTTTCTCTTTTTTGAGTTTATCTACTGCTTCTGAGAATTTTACTCTTGCATCTAAAAGTATGCTGTCATCAAATGATGCTTCCACTTCAGGCACTTTTACATACACAAGGTCAAAGACATTTTCCAACCCATCTTTAAAGAGTGTTGGAGCATATTCGAGTATCTCATCTGCTGTGTAGGTAAGTACAGGTGCTATGAGTCCTAGCATCGCCTTAGATATGTGTGCCATTGCAGACTGTGTGGCACGTCTTACAGGGTCATTTTTGTCTTCACAGTAGAGTCTGTCTTTTGTGATGTCCATGTAGATACCAGAGAGTTCATTGGTTATGAAGTGGTTGAGTGTTGCAAAACCCCTTAAAAAGTCATAAACATCAAAACTCGCTTTAACTGAAGCAAATACTTCACGTGCTTTAGTAAGTATCCATCTGTCTAGTTCACCATAAGCATCGTTAGTTACATAGGCATCTAAGTCATCTACGTTTGCAAGTAAGAACCTAAAGGTATTACGTATTTTTCTGTACTGCTCTGCTGTTTGTTTGAGTATCTCATCAGATATTTTCAAGTCAGATTGATAGTCAGAAAGTGCTACCCACAATCTAAGTATCTCAGAACCATACTGTTTTATGACCTTGTCCGGAGCCATCACATTACCCTTAGACTTAGACATTTTCTCGCCCTTTTTGTCTACTGTAAAGCCATGAGTGATGAGCGTTTTGTATGGTGAGATGCCGTTTACTGCTGAACTTAGTAGCAACGAAGACTGAAACCAACCTCTATGTTGGTCAGAACCTTCTATGTAAAGTGATGCTGGGTATTGTCCTGCATCATAGTTACCGCTACCAAGTACTGAGTTCCAAGTAGAACCAGAGTCAAACCATACATCTAAGATGTCGGTAAGTTTTTCTAGGTCATCAGGGTTGTATTTGCTACCTTCTGGCAACAACTCAGCATTGCTCATAGCATACCACGCATCTGCACCATGCACATCAAACAAGTTAGCTACATGCTCTAACACATCTGCATCAAAGATGACTTCTTTTGTACTCTTAATGCGGAAAAACGCTATAGGCACACCCCATGAACGCTGACGAGAAATACACCAATCTGGACGACCTTCTATCATCGGTTTGAGACGATTTTTAGAGGTCTTAGGGTAAAACGCTACATCCTCGATGGCATGAAGTGCTGTATCACGAAGCGTCTCTTTTGCACCCTCTGCCTTGTCATCTATAGAGATGAACCATTGGTTTGTGGCTCTGTAGATAAGTGGCTTTTTCGTTCTCCAACAGTGTGGGTAGGAGTGTGTGAACATTGACTGTTTAAGTAAGTTATCACCAAGTAATGCGAGTATAGGCTCATTGGCTTTGAAGATGTGCATTCCCACAAATTCTTCAGGGTTTGGAAGTAAGTTCAGCCCTACTACAGACTCATCATAACAACCACGTTCATCTACAGGCATGACTACTTCTAGGTCGTTAAGAAGTCCTACTTTGTAGTCATCTTCACCATGACCAGGAGCTGTGTGCACACAACCAGACCCACCATCCATAAGGACGTGTTCACCTAGAACTATCTTAGATGAACGTCCATTTACTGGATTTATAGTAAGAAGATGTTTCATCTCGGTGGAGGCTATCTTGCGTGATGCATGACCGCTTACTACACCCTCTTCTATCATCGCGTCAAATCTTGCTTCTGCTACGATATGACCATCGCTTGTCAAGACATACATCTCTTCAGGATGCAGAGAGATACCTGTATTTGCAGGCAATGTCCAAGGCGTCGTAGTCCAGATTACTAAACCTGCTTTACCCTCAACACCTAAAGTCTCTTTGGCTGCGTCAGAGAGTTCAAAGTGTACATAGATAGAGTAATCTTCTTTGTCTTCATACTCTACCTCTGCATCAGCCAAGGCTGTACGTGCTGCCCATGACCAAAAAATAGGCTTATGACGCTCAACAAGCAGACCTTTTTGAGCCACTTCACAAAGCGTACGGTAGATATTTGCTTCAAATTTAAAGTCCATCGTCACATACGGGTTTTTCCAATCTGCTATGATACCTAACTGTTTAAAGCCATCTCTTTGGATGTCTACAAACTTCGCAGCATGTGCGCGACAAAGCTCTCTAAACTTCTCTGTAGGCATCGCTTCTTTTTTACTTTTACCTAGCTTTTCTTCCACTTTTTGCTCTATAGGCAAACCATGACAGTCCCAACCTGGAGTCATACGCACAGCTTTACCCTGAAAGTAATTGTACTTTAAGATGATGTCTTTAAGCGTCTTGTTCAGTGCATGCCCTATGTGGATATCACCATTGGCATAAGGAGGTCCATCATGCAAGGTAAACATTTCGGCACCCTCACGTTTGGCTTTCATCTGCTCATAAATGTCTGCATCATACCACGCTTGATACTTTTTAGGTTCGTTGTTTGGGAGGTTTCCACGCATTGGGAAATCAGTTTTGGGAAGAAGAAGAGTGTCTTTAAAATCCATAGTCGATAATACCTTATAAATAGTCTTATATTATCATGGGATTGTATCTAAAAATGCATTACAATATACTGTATATAGATATTGCATATTTTGAGAAAGTTTCCGTTATAATTATTATATGAAAATAAATTATAACAATGTGGAAAAAATCATTCAAAAACTTGAAAAACAAAAACAAACCATCTCTTTTGCTGAGTCTTGTACGGGAGGTAGATTGGCTGCAGCATTTACCTCTATAAATGGGGCATCTTCAGTATTTTATGGTTCGATAGTAAGCTACTCAAATGAGATAAAAGAAGCTTGGCTTGGCGTTCAGAAAAAAACACTCGAAAAACACGGAGCTGTAAGTTCTCAGTGTGTGGAAGAGATGCTCCAAGGCATAGTAAACATGACTTCAAGCATAAAAAGTGACTATGCTATAGCCATCTCTGGTATAGCTGGACCCACAGGTGGCACAAAAGATAAACCCGTAGGGACTGTCTACATAGGTTTACTCACCCCTTCTAAACAAGAGGTATTTGAGTGCTTGTTTCATGGAGAAAGAGAAGAAGTACAAGAGCAATCTACAGCCTTTGCCATTAAGAAACTTGAAGAAGTTTTAGAAATTTAAAATATTTATTTAAAATCTATTGACAATAAAGGCACTCTTAGCTATAATTCCGTCCACTTATTCAAAATAATAAGTATGTAGTTAATGACCTTTTAGCTCAGTTGGTAGAGCAACTCCCTTTTAAGGAGTGGGCCCATGGTTCGAATCCATGAAGGGTCACCATTTAAAACGTCTTCAGTAGACGACTCACGAAATTTATTTCGTTAGTAAAAGCTGTATTTTATAGTGTTATATGCGGTGGTAGTTCAGTTGGTTAGAATACCTGCCTGTCACGCAGGGGGTCGCGAGTTCGAGTCTCGTCCACCGCGCCATTACATTGTGTGACCTTTTAGCTCAGTTGGTAGAGCAATTCCCTTTTAAGGAATGGGCCCTTGGTTCGAATCCAAGAAGGGTCACCACTATAGATATGATAATTAAAGAGCACTAGTGCGAGAGCCGTCTGATGAAGACAACTCAGCGTTAGCGTAGCAGAAGATGAACTTTGTTCATTTCGCGTTCTTTTATAAATGGTCGCTTAGCTCAGTTGGTAGAGCGCTACCCTTACAAGGTAGATGTCATAAGTTCGAGTCTTATAGCGACCACCATTAACAAATAACTGTTTATCGGTATCTGATGACCCTTTCATCTAGTGGCCAAGGATATTACGTTTTCAACGTAAAAACAGAGGTTCAAATCCTTTAGGGGTCGCCAAAGTTTATTACGATATAATTTCAGTTAAAATACGGTCGCTTAGCTCAGTTGGTAGAGCGCTACCCTTACAAGGTAGATGTCATAAGTTCGAGTCTTATAGCGACCACCATTAATAGGACGAAAAATGAACAAAGTTCATCTTTTCTACGTTAACACTGGGTTTTCTTCAGCAGAATGCTCACAAAACTAGTTTTGTTGACACAAAATTGAGTTTATTTCTTTTTAGCCATTAAGTTGGTATATGCGCGGTGGTAGTTCAGTTGGTTAGAATACCTGCCTGTCACGCAGGGGGTCGCGAGTTCGAGTCTCGTCCACCGCGCCATTTTTATAAAAAATCATTTTTATTTTCGATTATACGTTATCTTTTATGGGGATAATTCTGTCTTTTTGTAGGGTGTTGTGCCCTCACAACACCTTTTTAATTCAAATATGTGTACTTAATCATTGGCTTTATTATCTTCCCATTATCGGTGTTGTCCTGGGACAACACCCTACAGAAAACCTATAATTTAATTTTACAAACACCTCTTGTTCCCATGCTTTACGTAGGAACACGCATACACATATTTGAATCATTAGAAGATAGTGAATATAGAGTCAAAGTTGAGTATGGGTTACCACGTGCAACATTGTAAGCAGAAACGTGCTAACCAGAGAAAAATTTTAATCCTTATTATCTTTGCTAATCTCTATTATCTCTATTTTTAATTTCTTTTTTTTATGAATTATTTTTTCTTCTGTGCTTTCTGTTTTTATTCCATTTTCTTGTGCTAACGCAGTGAGTATCGCATATTTCTTTATTTCAGATTTTAACGAGTTATCATAAACTTTCACTGGATACATACCTTGCTTCAATAATGTATAATAATCTATCCTTCTTTTTTTTAATTCTATTTTTAATTTTTGATTTTTTTTGAAATACCACCAATAATTTTTTTCTTTTTTTATCTCTGTTTTATAAATATAGTTTCCAAGATTTGATATACTCTCAGGTATTCCTCTAATTACTTCAGCTACTCCACCGTATATCATATCTTGAGTTACAATCACTTCAGATTTTACAAATGTGCTTATATAACCAATAAAACCTTATTCAATTATTTCTCCTCAACCTAATTCGAACACTCTCTTCATGCGCAGTCAAGCCCTCAGTATTGGCTATCAACGCACACTGCTCTCCTATTTCCTGCATTCCTTGTTTAGACATAGAGATAATAGACGATTTTTTCAAGAAGTTATCGACACTTAGTGGTGAGTAAAACTTAGCCGTCCCACCTGTAGGTAACGTATGGTTCGGCCCTGCTACGTAGTCGCCTATAGGCTCAGGTGTGTTTTCTCCCAAGAAGATGGCACCTGCATGTTTGATGTCATCAAGTAAGCCCATAGGGTCTTTTGTGATGACTTCTAAGTGTTCAGGGGCTATGTCATTCATAAGATCAATGGCCTCATCCATACTGGATGTCACGATGATAGCTCCACGCTCTTCTATGGACTTCCTTGCTATCTCTTCACGGCTTAACGTAGAAAGGAACTCTTCTACCTTGTCACTTACCTTATTGGCCAGTTCTTCATCTGTAGTGACAAGTATAGAAGATGCCATCTCATCATGCTCTGCTTGGCTTAATAAATCTATAGCGAGATAATCTTCTCTTGCAGTCTCATCTGCCAAGATACCTATCTCAGAAGGTCCTGCTATCATATCTATGTTTACTTCTCCATAGACTAACTTTTTAGCAGTGGCTACAAAGATGTTTCCTGGCCCCGTGATGACATCTACTTTGGGGATAGTCTGCGTACCATACGCCATCGCACCTATGGCAGATGCTCCACCAACTCTAAAAACTTTCGTAACTTTACATAAGTGACAAGCTGCAAGGAGAAGTTCGTTGAGTTCATTGTCAGGTGCGGGGGTACAGATGACTATCTCTTCCACGCCTGCAACTTGAGCTGGTATGACGTTCATCAGCAGTGAGCTTGGGTAGGCTGCTTTTCCACCAGGGATGTAAAGCCCTGCACGGTCAACAGCTGTGACCTTTTGCCCAAGTATCGTACCGTTAGTCTCTGTGTCCATCCATGTTTTAGGCATAAGTTTTTGGTGGTAAGACTCTATGCGGTCATAGGCAAGGTGCAAAGCATCACGAAGTTCTGGGTCTATATTTTCATACGCCTTAGCCATATCATCTGTACTTACGAGAAGTTCAGCATCTTCTTTTGGTTCCCATCTGTCAAACTTTGCTATCTGTGCTTTGAGTGCTGTGTTACCCTCAGTTTGTATCTCTTTAAGTAGACCAGAGACGATGCTTGTCACACCCTCTATATCCATCTTACCACGCTCTAGTAGTTCATTGAAGTTTGCCTCAAAGGTGTCATCGTTGCTGTAAAATATTTTCATTTTTTATTCCTTGGTGTTGTGAGGGCACAACACCCTACATCAACTCTTCACTATTCGTTATTAACTATTCACTTATGGACGGATACTTCCGTTCATACCGTGGGAGCATACTCTCATTGCCTAGCACACCACCTTGGTGTATATAAAGCATAGGTTTTTCAAAAACCTCAGGATGTGCCAACAATGTTCGCCACCCTAAAGGGTCATAGAGTAGGTCAAAAACCACTCCCGTTTGTTGTTGTAATTTTAGCCAAATTTTGTAATTTTCCCTATAAAGTTTCCCAAAATGGTGTTTTTTATCTAACGACAAGATAGTTGGATGGTATTTTTCTTCTTTTTCTAACTCGAAAAATTGTTTTTTTAAGTATGTATCATCACCAACACATGCGCAAGTATAAATTGTAGGTCGGGGTGTCCTCACCCCGACAAATGCCTTTTGTAAAAATAAAGCTGTTGTACCTGTACCTGATGGAAGAAAGATATTTAACTCTTCTATACTATTTTCTTTTTGCCAGTCCATAATCTCCCCAGCTAATATTTGGATGCCGTATTCTGCCTCTTTTTGTCGCCCACCTTCTTCTATAAATAATGTATTTGTCATTGTCGGGGTAGGGATACCCCGACCTACGTGAATGTGCATACCATTCTCTAATGCCGCCCTATAATTACCATGAAGGTTATCTTTCAAATAGTCAGCAATATGGTCAACGTGGTATTCAAACTCCCACCCTCTCATCTTTGCTAAGACTGATAGTGAGTACATCGCATTCGACTGTGCAGAACCATATGAGATTATTTTCGTAATTTCAGGAAAATCATTTTGTAAAAAATAGTGAAATTTACGGGCTTTGTTTCCAGAGAAATCTGGATGCAAAAGGTCATCTCTTTTTAAGTAAAAAGAGTGCCCTTCAAAGGAGATACTATCTATAGGTGAAGGGTTAATTACGTCCAACACAATTCAAGTCATCAAACGCTTTTTCTAGTCTTGCTACCATAGAAAGTTCAGCTGCACGTATCCACTTACGTGGGTCGTAGTAAGATTTGTTTGGTTTGTCTTCACCATCTGGATTACCTATTTGAGCTTGGAGGTAGTCTTTTTTATCATCAGCGTATTTACGCACACCATCCCAAAATGCCCATTGCGTGTCTGTGTCGATGTTCATTTTTATTGCACCATAAGAGATAGCTTCTCGGATATCTTCTAGCTCCGAACCAGAACCGCCATGAAAGACAAAATCTACAGGTTTTTCACTTGTATTGTATTTGGCTTGGATGAACTTTTGTGAGTTATCTAAGATTTTGGGTGTTAAAGAGACATTTCCAGGTTTATAGACCCCATGTACATTACCAAATGACGCTGCTATGGTGAAGTTGGGTGAGATTTTCATCAACTCTTCATAGGCATAAGCTACCTCTTCAGGTTGAGTGTAGAGTAGCGAGTTGTCAATGTTTGTGTTGTCCACACCATCTTCTTCTCCACCTGTAACACCTAGTTCTATCTCTAGTGTCATACCCATCTTGGACATACGCTCAAGGTAAGATTTACATGTCGCAATGTTCTCTTCTATAGGCTCTTCAGAAAGGTCTATCATGTGTGAAGAGAAAAGAGGCATACCATGTACTTTGAAGTGGGCTTCACTTGCATCTAAAAGTGCATCTATCCACGGCAGTAACTTTCTTGCTGCATGGTCTGTATGAAGTACAACAGGCACACCATAAGCCTTGGCTACTGTATGCACATGTTGTGCTCCAGAGATAGCACCCAAGACAGATGCTTCATCTGAAGGTAAACCTTTTCCAGCGTAGTATGCAGCTCCACCATTAGAAAACTGAACGATGACAGGAGAGTTTACATTTTTAGCCGATTCAAGCACTGCATTGATAGAAGAAGTACTTACTACATTTACCGCAGGTAAAGCAAAACCTTCCTCTTTGGCTACTTTAAACAACTTTTGAAGGTCATCACCTGTGACCACACCTACATTCACTATATCCAATACTTTTGTAGACATCTATCTTCCCTCCTCTTTACGTTTATAAAATTATTTTATTTTTATATCTGCATTTTTCATTAATTTAGTTAAAATTTCTTCTTGTGCTATTTGCATTTTAATACTTTGTTTTGCTTTATCAAAATCAGGTATTTTTTCTTTACTTTTTGCTGCTTTTGCTGCTTTTTTCATCTTCTCGTACACTTCTTTTGCTTTTTTATCCGAAATACTCATTTTCGACATACTTCTCTGCATCCAAAATCCTGAAAGTGCTACTTCTTTTTCTTTTTCAGATAACTCTTTTCTTGCCGCTTCAGAAACCAACTTGGAAGGTGCCATCATTTGGACAAGTTGTGTCTTGCCATCTTCAGGAAGTTTTTCCCAAGTCATTTTATCTTTTGAAAGTACTTTAAGTGCTTTATTTGCTTCATCAACTGTAATTTCTATACCATTTACAGTTGCTGCTGTAGTTGCCATAACATCTGAGGTTCCAAGTAATAACATACCAAATGTTACTAATATCTTTTTCATTTTTATTTCCTTAAATTATTTTAGTAGACTTATTTGAATCTTTAGATGTATTATTCTCAAAGTTTATCTTAATCTTAACATCTTTCATAAGTTTCTGCGTAATCTTTCTCTCTATGACTTCACCCCTAAGTTGCTTTCCAATAGTCAAATATGGAGGAATCACAGCATTTGGATTTGCTGCCAATGATTGTGCCTTTTTTTCTTCATAAAGTGCTAACATTTCATCATTTGTAACATCAATAGCACTCTTTTGTTTTTCTAGCCAAACTTGTCGTAAAATTCCATCTTTTTCTTCTACTGTTAAATTCTTATCTACTGTAGATTTTAATACAATCGGTCTTGCCAAGTCTCTAATCAATAATTTTTGTTGTTTTTTATCAAGCTTGTCAAAATCTTCCACTCTTCCTGAGGTCATTCTTTTTAAAAAGCTATCTGCCTCTTTTTTAATAATCTTTATGCCATTGACTGTTGCAATCACTGCTGTAGGTGGTCTACTTTTTTTATTTTTGAGTGTATGTATTTTGACCAATTCTTTAATGACTATTTTACGCTGTTTTTTAGGAAGTCTATCATAATCTTTAACCTTCCCTTTTGTCACTTTATTTAAAAAAGCATCAGCCTCTTTTTTCCTTATCTTATACCCTTTTACAGTTGATATAATAGTATTAGGTGATCGCTTTTTAAAATGAGTAGTAGATTTAGGTTTTCCATTAATACTAAGGTTATCTAAGTTAACCATCCCAACAGAGTTTTTATCGTTTAAGATATTAGTAAGTGAGTTTTTAAGTGTATCTGCAGCTAAAGGGCTCTGTAACACTAAAAGTGATAGCCCCATAGCAAATATCGATTTTTTCATATATTTCTTTCTATCTAGTCTTAATGATATAGACTATTTCTTAGTACTATTTGCATCTGTAGACACATCTACTATTTTTGCTTTTGCTTTCAGTTCTTTTGCAATTTCAGTTATCTTACTTGCAAACTGTTGTTGCTTTAAAGATGCTATAATTTTATCTTTCACTTGTGCATAATCTGTTGCTTTTGCTTCAGCCTTATCTTCAAGATAAATAACATGATATCCAAACTGTGTTTTTACAGGACTAAGTGTCATTTCCCCTACTTTAAGAGCCCATACAGCTTTGTCAAATTCTGGTACCATTTGACCTTTTGAAAAAGCTCCTAAATCTCCACCTTTAGGAGCAGAAGGACCTGTTGACTTTGATTTTGCTAACTCTATAAATTTATTTTTAAGTGCATCACCTTTGAGGTTTTTCATTTCATCAATAATTGCTTGTGCTTCTTTTTCTTCTTTCACTAAAATATGTCTTGCACGCACAGACTCTTTTTGCATAAACTTTTCTTTATTTTTATCATAAAAAGTTTTTGCTTCAGAGTCACTCACTACTACATTTTCCATTTGTGATTTCATCCACATATTCACAAGAAGTTCTTCTTTGATTTTTTCCATATTACGTTGAAATTCTGGTTTTTTTTCAATCCCTTCTTTTTTAGCAAGTTCTGTAAAAAGAGCTTTCTCTACAAGTCTTTCTTTTATCATGGCTTTTTGTGCTTTATCAAGTCCAGCATAATTTGCTTGTGGAGATGCGGCAGTAACAAATGCTTCTGCATCTTGTTTTGTTATATTTTTACCATTAACTGTGACTAAAATATCTGATGCAGTAAGTGCTGTTGTCAGCATTGTTGCTGTAAGAAGTGACGTTTTTACTAGTTTTAACATGTTTAAATATCCTTTAATTGATTATAAATTATCAACAGAATTATATCCCTCTTGGGTAAATCATTCATTAATGTGTTACTATTTTATTCTTATTCCATTTAGAGCAAGGTAAAAGTATGGCAAAAGCAACAAAAAATCTGAAAATAAAAAAAGATGTAAAGATAAAAAAAGCAACAAAAAAAGAGATAGAAGAGATAAAACAAATCTTTTTAGCACACTACCCAGACTCACTGACTGAACTCAACTACACAAACCTCTATGAACTCCTCATTGCCGTAATGCTCTCTGCTCAGTGTACGGATAAACGTGTCAACATCATTAGCCCTGCACTTTTTGAAAAATACCCAGACCCCATAAGCCTTGCCAACGCAGACCTTGATGAAGTCAAGTCTTACCTCAACACCTGTTCTTTTTTTAACAACAAGGCGAAAAACCTCATAAAGATGGCACAGTCTGTCATAGAGAACTATGAAGGTGAAATACCTCTAGAACGTGACGAACTTATCAAACTTGCAGGTGTCGGACAAAAAACAGCTAACGTCGTCATGATAGAGTACGCAGGAGAAAACCTCATGGCTGTAGATACCCATGTTTTTAGAGTCGCTCACCGACTTGGACTAAGCGATGCCAAAACTGCTACAAAGTGTGAGGAAGAACTCACTAAAAAATTTAAAACCGACTTGCATCTTTTACATCAGGCTATGGTTTTATTTGGTCGTTACAAATGTAAAGCAGTCAAGCCTGAGTGTGAGGGCTGTTTTATGGAAAAACACTGTAAAACGACGCAGACTTTTAAGGTTTAACTCAAATGATGCAATAAGATTGCATCATTTTGGGTTCAATGCTCATCATGTGAACGTCTATGGTAGCGTTCTACTATCTCTGGGTCATGATGCAGATTAATATTTGCTTCTTCTTTCCCCTCATAATCTATACGTGAGAGTACATAGCGTATAGACTCAAGACGTGCACGTTTTTTGTCGTTACTATTGACGATAATCCATGGAGCGTACCCTGTATGTGACCTGCTGAACATCTCTTCTTTGTAGAACGTTACCTTGTCCCACATCTCTTGTGCTTTTTGATCAACGGGGCTTAGTTTCCAATGCTTTAAAGGATTCGTCATACGCTCTTTAAATCGTTTTTTTTGATTTTCTTTGGTGATGGAGTACCATAACTTAATCAAGATAATCCCATCATCTATCAAGGCATGCTCTATTTCTGGGACTTCTTTCATAAACTTTTTATACTGTTCTTGTGTACAAAAATCAAAAACTGGTTCTACAATGGCACGGTTGTACCATGAACGGTCAAAAAATGTGATTTCACCAGGGTTTGGTAAATGTTGGAAGTACCGCTGGAAGTAAAACTGTCCTGTCTCTACTTCAGTCGGTTTTTGTAAAGCAATAACCCTGAATTTTCTAGGGTTTAGGTATTGGGTAAATCGTTTGATAGAACCACCCTTGCCTGCTGCGTCACGTCCTTCAAAGATAATCATCACACGTTTATTATTCTCATATACCCAATTTTGTAGTTTTATAAGTTCAACTTGTAATGCTTTGAGTTCATTTTCATACTCAACGTTACGTGTGATTTTTGCAAGTTTTTTCTTTCCCATCAGTTGACTCAATCCACTTTTGGTTTTAAGTAAGTGAATGTTTTGCTCTAGCTCTTCGAGTATCTTTATTGACTTTATATCTTTTATCTCTTTTTTGAGGTATTCTAAATCTTGGAATATTGTCTTCATATCTATCCTTGTATGCTTATACCTTTATTCTACTCCTACTTTATACAAAAAAGCTTGATTTATATCAGTATTATCGTACGAACTAAGAAAGAGACTTGATAATCCCTAACAATACCTTATAAGTCCTCTCAACAGACTCCAAGTCCACCTCTTCACGTGTCGAGTGCGGGTAACGTATGGTGGGTCCTATGGAAGCAAACTTCATGGCAGGATATTTCTGGGCTATGACACCACACTCTAGTCCTGCGTGTATCGCCATCATTTTACTTCGTCCAAAGACTGCCTTCATCTCTTTGCTCACTAGGTTTGTAAAGTCCGAAATATCTGGTTTCCATGCGGGGTACTTGTCTTGTACTTCTACACCAAAACCGTAATATTCAAAAAGCTTTTGCGTAGATGCAGTGACATACTCCAATGCTTCCATGCTCATTGCTCTTGCACTTGCTTCTACTTGCACTCCACCTTTTTCATCTGCTGTAATGATGGCAAGGTTAATGCTGATACTTGGGATGCCAAGTTCATCGTTCGTACCCAACACCCCATGTTGAAACACGTCGATGAACTTGATGACTTTCTCTCCCTCTTTGAGTACCTGTGGTAACTCTTTTAAGACTCTTACTTTAACATCACCATCATCTTCAAGTACTTTTTGGCTTCGTACTATAGCTACAGCATTTGCAGGGATGGAGTTACGACGTTCTCCTGCGTAGATACTTGCTAGCTCTGTCACGTCATTTTCTACCAAGTACTTACCCAGTACCTTTATGGCAGAAGGGATGCCCTTATCTATGTCTACTCCAGAGTGTCCGCCTATGAGTCCTTTGACAGCTACTTCATAGCACGTACCCTTACCTTCCACAAAAGTATCTTCTCTAAAGGTTACCAAATCCGCCCCACCTGCACAGCCTATGTAGACTTCTGCTTCATCTTCGCTGTCTAGGTTGAGCATATACTTTGCTTTTAAGTCAAATGCTACTTCATTTGCCCCTATGAGTCCTATCTCTTCATCTGCTGTAAGTAAAAACTCTAAGTCTAAGCCCTCATCCATGCATTGCATCATCATGGCTATTGCCATACCGTTATCTGCACCAAGAGAAGCATCTTTAGCACGCATGATGCCCTCTTCTATGTAGGTCTCTACTACAGGTGCTTTTCCCATGCAAACCATGTCATAGTGTGCTTGTAAACATAAGGTGGGTGTACCTTTGTGTATGTAAATGTTTTTGACTTCGTCTACTTCTACACTGTAGCCTCTACTTTTGGCAAAATCTACTAAAAAGTCTAGTAGTTTATCTGCTTCTTTAGAACAGTGAGGTATTTGCGTGATGGTTTGAAAGTGTTCGATGATTGCTGACATAAAATCTCCATAGATAGAATAAAAAGAAGTATAGTATAATCGTATAAAAATAAAGGAATACCTATGTGCCTTATAGTTACGTTAGTTATGCTTGCCCTTAGCATTCAACATTTTATCTATGGCGATTATCTTACCGGTGCATTAACGCTGTTTGTTGCATTTGGCTTTGCCTTTTTACTGTTACGAAACATAGGTCTTACACAGTGTGACAAGAATGGTGGATGTGACAAATTCTGTATGCTACCTACTTGGCTAACAAATTTCTTTTCAAAAAAAGAAGACTAAATGGAACACTTTTTTACTTGTCCCTACTGCTGGGAACAAATCTCTATGATACTTGATAACACAGAAGAAGCATCAGACTACATAGAAGACTGCGAAGTGTGTTGTAGACCTATAGAGTTAAATTTTAAGTTTTCGGGAGAAAATTTAGTGGGTTTTGAAGCGAAGGTTATGGAAGGTATCTAACGCATAGAGAAACTAGCAATATAAAGTACTGCTACCATACCTAAAGTCCATAACATTACCTCTTTTACCCGCACACTTGGATTCACTGTATTGCACCCAGGACAATTTTTCACACCTTTTTCAATCACAGCATCACAAAAATGACACTTTACTTCTTTACTCGCCATCTTTGACCTTTTCAAACCTAGGTTTTGCTACCCCATTTACATCTACTTTCTCCATAAACATATCATAGGGACGTACCCACAGATTTTTCTTACCATATAAAGTTCTATATATAACCATCCACTCTTCAGTCTCTGAGTGTTGTGCAGTCATCAAAACCTCATATATCTTGCCTTTGTAGTGCTTGTAATGTCCTGTTTGAAGTTCCATTGTAACATCCATTTTTAACCATATCATATAGTAACTAGTATTTCAAAAAGATAAGTGTTATAATTTCACCAAAATAATCCAAAGGTATGATAATGAAATGGTATCAAGAACCTCTTGTTCACTTTTTAGTTTTAGGTATATTTCTATTCTTTATTACTCAAAACAATACATTGCCAATGGTGAATCAAGATTCCAAAACAATTAATATTCAGAAAAAAGATATTGAAAAACTTATTATCTTTTGGAAGAATAAATATCATAAAAACCCTACACAAGATGAATTAGATACACTCATAAAATTTTACATTGAAAATGAAATTCTCTACGCTGAAGCGATAAAGATGAAACTTGATGAACATGATGAAGCCATCAAACAACTATTAATCAATAAATTAAAATATATTGTGAGTGAGCCAATTAATATCGATAATATCACAGATAAAGAGTTACAAACATTTTTTAATGAAAACAAAGAGTTATTTATTAAGGAAAGAGATGTAAAAATGACTTTTTCCCATATCTTTTTTAACCCTAAGATCCATCATAATTATGAAGAAAAAGCTCAGCTTATCTATAATAAAATAAAAAATAAGGACTTTGATGAAACATTTTCTACATATGGAGATGTTTTTTTTGGTGGTTCTCATTTCCCTAATATAACAATAAAAGAACTTTCAAACTATTTTAGTCACTCCTTTCGTCAAAAGCTCTTAACTCTTCCTAAAAATAGCTGGTCTATTCCTATAAAATCAGGCTATGGTATACATATTGTCTATATAAAACACATAAAACATATTTCCAAAACATTTACCCAGATGAAAGAAGCCATTAAAAATAGATATATTATTGAAAATACAAACAAAAACTTTCAAAAGTATCTTCAAGATATAAAAAAACAGTATAAAATTATTCAAGAGCCTTATCTCTTAAAAGAGCCTCAACAATGAGTGTAATACGTCAATTTTTACTGCTTGCACTTTCTTGTGTAAGCCTATGGGGACATACTCAAAAACCTGCTTATTTAGAAATTAAATCAAAACAAAATAATACCTATAAAATCAAGTGGAAAGTTCCACTCATGTCAACGGATGAAAAAATATCTATTTCACCAGTGTTCCCTTCAAACTGTAAAGAAAATAATACAAGTTACTATAGAGATAATCGTACCGTATTTACATCTGCTTTACTTCATTGTAAACATACCCTTTTAAATAAAACAATAACAATTAAAAATATTGAAAATACTACACAGCGTGTTATTTTTCATTTTTCACAAGACAACACTTCCTTTTTTACAGAGTTAAACCCTATTCAACCAAACATAACTATTAAAGAGTCTCATACCTCTTATAACACACTTGATTATATCTCTTTAGGTATAGAGCATATTCTCATTGGTTATGATCATCTACTCTTTGTTTTGGGACTCTTGCTGCTCATTCAGAAATTCAAAATACTTATCCAAACTATTACAGCATTTACTATTGCTCATAGTATTACATTGGGAGCAAGTGTAATTGGGGTTGTCACTCTATCTAAAGTTTTTATTGAAATACTCATTGCATTTAGCATTGTTATATTGGCTGTAGAAGTACTCTATGCTCACCAAGGAAAAGTGGGGATTTCATCAAAGTATCCTTGGGCTGTAGCGCTATTCTTTGGACTTGTTCATGGATTTGGATTTGCCAATGTCTTGGCTGAATTAACACTTCCAAAAGAGTATTTTATACAATCATTACTCTTTTTTAATATTGGTATAGAGATAGGTCAATTATTCTTTATCTCTATAGTAGTGTCATGTTATATATTATTGAAATATTTTATGAATCCTAAACATCTCATTAAATCTAAAATTCTTTTAGTTTATACCATAGGAGGTATAGCCTCTTATTGGTTTATAGAACGTTTGGCAGGAGTAATTTAGATTTATTGATTGACATAAATTTTATGTGCCTCTTCAAGTGTATAAAATGTTAAACCAATTTGCTTGGCATATTCAATAATTGCTTTTAGTTTTTCTTCTGGAACTTGGTGTGATATTGTTGATGGTTGTGAAGCTTGAGCAATCCAATGCCCCAATAACACACCTATCTCTTTCTCTTCTTTTAATTTATCTAGTAAAACCTTAATTTCATCTAAACTCTTAGATCCTTCAACATTGTCATCCATCAACATCACATGTGCGAAAAATTCACGTATATGGGGTAAGGTTTCTCTTATGAGTATGTTATGCACGGGTTGTCCTGATATATAAGGATAAGAAAAACTTTGAGGATTGAATCCTCTATTTACCATCTCCTTAACTCCAGGAAATATCTGATCATCAAAATAAGCCTGTGCTTTTGCTTCTTTCGTACTAAAGTCATCATATTTTTCATCTCTTGTACCTAAGTGATCTTTTGTATGGTACCCTACTTCATGTCCATTATCTTCAAATGTTTTAAGTAGTGCTGATTCAGCTTCAGTAATGTTGTTTGTTGATGCCCATCTATGACAGAAAAAAGTTGCAACAACATTTTCTTGTTTAAATATAGGCATAAAATCATTCCAATTCTCCACATGGCTATCATCAAGTGTTAAAGCAATACCTGGGGAGCTTACTACAACAGGTTTGTCTACATTTTCTTGTGTTGCATACAATTTTATAGTTGCAAATTTTGCAGCAGTTCCATAAAAGTATATCTCTTTTATGCGTACTAGCTGAAGAGTAGATTCATATCTTTTTAAATCATGCTCAATGTCTCTAATAGAGCTATGCCACTCACCATCAACAAAATGAGACCCTAACCCATGACCAATGTAATGTGTTGTTCCATATGAACTGGTATAGCTACTTTTTCCAGAACCCGTATCTTTTTGATTGTATACTAGAGTCCTATCTCCTTCATTAGTCTCGACAACCATACGCAATGAAAAATTCTCTTTGGTTTTAAAAACCCATCTCATATATTTATTTGTAGAATCAATAGCTTCTTTGTATACAAAACCTGATTCTTTTGAATCATTACTGTCTAAAGAGAGGATTTTTATATTTTGCTCATCTTGAAGTTCAATAGTTCCATTTTCTCTAAAACTTCCCCAACTATCTTCAGAAAGAGGCTCTATCACTTCAACAATACGTTTTACAACAGCTTTATTTCCAGCAGTATCACTCACACTATATGTTATAATATATCTTCCCTCTTTGTTTGTATCTACGGCACCTTCTGTTTCAATTTTAGCTGAGATGTCACCATCCACATCATCTACTGCATGTGATCCCAAGTCTTCATAATTTGAACCAACAACTTGCACAAGCAACTTGTCTCCAATAATAGTGATTTGTGGTGGAATTTCATTACTAGATGCATTATTTACATAGCCACATCCTATAAAAACTAACAATGACATAAATATTACAAAAATATTTTTTATACTTCTAGACATACCAATATCCTTTCTTGTGATTAAATTTAATATATTAAATATTTACAAATAACTATAATTATAAGATGATATAATCACCGTAACGTCGCATCATTTTAATGTATTTTTCTATGCAACCTGGCGATCTTGTAAAGACCCATGGCTTTCCGTTACTACATTCTCATATAATTTGGCTTGGTTAGAATAAATAGATTATAGCTACATAAATCTTAAATAATATATTTTTCAAATCAATATTCCTCTTTATCTCCATTTACGTGACAATTGTAAATTTTTACCAGAGTGCATATTAACGGTGTTGTGAGGAATCATCATATTATCTTCTTCTAAACTGCATAATAAGTAGCCTTCCGATGATGCACCACCAAAGCAGTAGTACTCTGCTCAGGGTGTATCTGGAAGGTCTCAGATAGTTCTATGCCAAACTCTTCAGGCTTTAACAAATCAAATATCAACCTACTTTGCTCTAAGTCTGGACAAGCAGGGTAACCAAATGAGTATCTAGCACCCTGGTAACGATTCATACGTACGTCACGTAAAGAACTACCCTCGTTGTCTGCTATGTTTAGGTCTAGGCGTATTTGTTTGTGGGCTACTTCTGCTAGGGCTTCTGCTAGTTCTACACTGAAACCATGTACCATGTTGTACTCTAGGTATTTGCCTGCATCGTAGAGTTCTTTTTCATAGGCTGAAAACTTTGAGCCTGCACTCACACAAGTAAGTGGGATGATGTCATGTCTGTCATGGTGGAAAAAGTCAGACAATGCACGGTGAGGTTTTCGTCCTTGTCTTGGGAAGTTGAACTTGCCTACGGCTTTGTCTTTAACCTCAGCGAAAGGAACTGTACTTGCATTTGCATCAACATTCCACCCCTCTGATGCATCAAAAATGTACAAGTCTTGCTCATCTGCCCTACAAGGGTAGTAGCCATAGATGATGGTCGGATCAAATAGCTCTTTGTCTATGAACTCACGTTTGAGACGTTCATACGCAGGGTAGACTGTTTTGTCTAGGAGTTTTTGGTACTCCTCTTTGCTCATGCCTTTAGACTTGTAACCCCAGTGAAACTTAATGACGGTACGTTGGTTGACCCAGTTAAATATCATCTCTAAGTCAAGGTCTTCTTTTTGCAGTACACGTCTACCCCAAAAAGGAGGGGTTGGTACAGGCTCACGTTCGGGTAGTTTTATCTGTTCAAATGGGGGGATGACTACTTTCTTTTTGACCTTCTCTTCACGCTCTTTCATGTCACCTGCCATACGGGTGTCTAAATCAGTGCTTGGGTCTTCGTTGTACTTTTCTATGCGACTCATGGCTATGACCCCATCAAAGGCATCTCTACAGTAAAAAATAGGCCCTTTGTAGATAGGACGACAGAAGTCATCTACAAAGCTTCGCGTGAGAGCAGCACCACCTAAAAGCACAGGAATGGTCATACCCATCTCTGCCATGGCTTCAAGGTTGTCTTTCATCACTGCTGTAGACTTTACGAGTAATCCTGACATCCCTATGGCTTGGATGGACTGTTTTTCTACTACGTCTAGGTACTCTTGTAAGTCAGTTTTTATCCCTACGTTTACAACTTTAAAGCCGTTGTTTGAGAGTATGATATCTACTAGGTTTTTACCCACATCATGTACATCACCACGTACTGTACCTATGACTAGCGTGGTGTCTGTGTCCTTTTCTTGTTTGGTAAGGTATGGGTTTAGGTAGTCCACTGTGGTCTTCATGGTCTCAGCAGATTGAAGTACAAAAGGCAACTGCATCTGCCCAGAACCAAAGAGTTCTCCTACTACTTTCATCGCATCTATGAGTATTTCGTTGACTATGGTATCAGGGTGTATCTCGTGGCGTGCAACTTCCACTAGAGGTATCATGCGTTCTTTGTCACCATCAAGTAGAAGTTTGGCTATCTTCTCTTCATTAGACATCGCCAAATAGGCTTCATCATCACCCTCTTCATCAATGGTAACATCGGAAAAATGCTCAATAAACTTAAAAAGTGACTCATCATCAGGGCTAAAGAGTAGCTCTTCACACACCTCTCTATCGGCATCTGACATTTTAGCCAATGGTATGATGTGCTTTACATTTATGATAACTGTCGTTAAACCTGCTTGTAGACAATGGTGTAAAAACACAGAGTTTAAATAACGTCTAGCGTTGGCATCTAGCCCAAAGGAGATATTGGAGAGTCCTAGTGTTGAGCCTACTTCAGGGTGACGCTTGTGTAACTCTCGTATGGCTTCAAGTGTTTGAATGGCTGCATCACGGTACTCTAAATCTCCAGAACCTACCGTAAAGGTAAGCACATCAAAGATGAGATTACGTGGGTCTATGCCATGACCATTAACTGCCATGTCATACATCCGTTCTGCTTGGGCTACCTTGTCCTCTTTTGTCTTAGCCATCCCCACTTCGTCTATGGTTAGACAAACCAAAGCCGTACCAAATTTCTTGGCTAGCTTACAAATGGCATGAAACTTCTCTTCACCATCTTCAAGGTTTACGGAGTTAATGATGGGTTTTCCACCTATACATTTAAGCCCCTCTTCCATGGTATGTACACGTGTGGCATCTGGCATGAGTGGTAGAGGGATTTTTTGGTTATACAGCTCCATGATGGCTCTCATATCTTTGGCACCATCACGCCCTGCAAACTCTACGTTAACATCTAGACAATGAGCCCCATCACGTACTTGTGCTTGTCCTACTGTGAGTGTCCCCTCATAGTCACTTGCGATGATAAGTTCTCTAAATGCCTTAGACCCCGTAGAGTTAGAACGCTCCCCTATGAGTAAAGGTGCAGGTTCTTGAAAGAGTTCTGTCGAGTTAAAAAGTGAAGCGATACTTGGCTCTACGCTACCTGTTGGTTCTTTAGGTTTCATGCTTCCTACAGCTTTTTTAAGTGCTTGTATATGCTGTGGTGTCGTACCACAACAGCCACCCAAAAAGCTCACACCATCAAACTCTGTAAATTCTAACTGTTTGTCGGTAAATTCATCTGGTCCCATAGGGTAGTAGGTGTAACCTCCACGGTTTTGTGGTAGTCCTGCATTGGCATGTACTGAGATGGGAAACTTACAGAGTTCAGCCAGTGTTTTTAAGTGTTTTTTAACTTGGTCTGGCCCTGTTCCACAGTTAAACCCAAGGGAGAGTATGTCAAATGGCTCTAGTATGGTGACAATGGTCGCCGCATCTGTACCTATAAGCATCGAACCACTCAGTTCTATGGTTACAGACACCATAATAGGCAGTTTTACACCCCTACTTGCATTGGCAGCTTCACAGGCATGAAGGGCTGCTTTTATCTGTAAGGGGTCTTGACAGGTTTCTAGTAGAAATATGTCACAACCACCATCTATGAGACCTTCGGCACATATCTTGTAGCCCTCAAACATCTCATCATAATGTATGTGTCCAAGGCTTGGTAGCTTTGTTCCTGGTCCAATGGAGCCTAGTACAAAACGTGGTTGTTCTGGCGTGCTATATTCTTCACATATCTCTTTTACAAGAGCTGCACCTTTTTTTGACAGTTCATAAGCACGTTCTCCCATTTGGTATTCATCTAGTACCCAAGGCATCGTTCCAAAGGTGTTGGTCTTTATGAGGTCAGCTCCAGCCATGGCGTAACGCATGTGTATACGTTTAAGTAATTCAGGTGCGGTGTCTATAAGAAGCTCATTACACCCCTCTTGGTCTTTTCCCTTATCACAAATCCATGCTTCAGCAGGAACGTCAAGGTCTTGTATCTGCGTACCCATAGCCCCATCGATGACTAAGATACGTTCTTGTATGAGTGATTTTATTGTTTCGGTAATAGACACAAAAATTCCTTACATATATATAAAATGAATTGTACCAAAGTGTGGGGGAATACTGGATTAAAGGATGTCGTAAAAAAGAAGGGGTGGCACCAAAAAGAGTTATAAACTCTTTTTCGCCTCAGTCAATGCAGAAATGACAGCATCTATATTTGCTTTAGGGATATGTACTTTCCAATCTGGTTCTTCTGCTCCAGCTTGAAGTGAAATACCAATGCTTGCTACTGATTCAGATTTAGGACCATAAGGCTCTGCTACTGTTGTAATACTTATCTTTCCATCTTTTGTACCACTTAATGTCATCTCGTCTATTTTAGTTACTGTTCCGCTCATTTTAAATCCTTTGAAAATTATTTGAATTTAATTATATCACAAAAGGTTAACGGTTTTTTACTAACCGCATAAGCACTGCTTGCAGTTTACGCCACACTCTTATCTCTATAGCTGGAAACCCTGCATATGTCTTACCACCTTCGAGTGATTTGGTCACACCACTTTTACCTGCAATTGTCGCAAATGCACCCACTTCTAAGTGTCCTGCAATTGCTGACTGTCCACCAATGACTACATTTCGCCCTAAAGTACTCGAACCTGCAAGTCCTACCTGAGCTGCCATAAGCGAATGCTCACCTATATCACAGTTGTGGGCTATTTGTATGAGATTGTCTAGTTTGGTACCTTTTCGTATGTACGTTGTACCAAACACGGCTCTGTCTACAGCACAGTTTGCCCCTATCTCAACAGCATCTTCTATGATGACATTACCATTTTGATAAATCTTAACATGCTCACCCTGCTTCGAATGGGCAAAGCCATACCCATCACAACCGATAACTGTCCCTGCATGAATGATACACTCTTCTCCTATCTGTGAGCCATGATAAATCGTAACATTTGGGTAAATCAATGTATTTGAGCCTATAGTGACATTATCTCCCACATAGACACCTGCCATGAGTATGACATTATCTCCCAAGGTGACATTTTTACCAAAACGTGCTTGTACATCTATGTCACATCCTCTACCATATACAGGTTTAGACGATTGTGTGGCTATCATTGGTTTAAAAAACTTTGAGGCAAGTGCCAACTTTAAATACGATTCATCTGTGACAAGTGCTATGGTAGTAGGAGGTAAAAGTTTTGCATGCTCTTCATCTATCAACACCGCTGCTGCTTTTGTTTGTGAGAGTTGTGAAACATACTTTTTATCTGTAAAAAAACTCAGTTGCGTAGAGCTAGCTTCTGCAAGTGTATGGATGCCATCTATTTCGATGTCCTTGCCATTAAAATTAATGTTTAGTTCTTTTGTAATTTCGGAGAGTTTGTAGGTCATAAGGAAAATCCTGTTTGTAAAATAAAACTCCCACGTTGTATGTGGGAATGTTTATACAACTTTGACAGTAAAAAGTATTTATTTCCGTTCAAAGTGCAAGTATGCATTCCCACTCAAGAGAGTGGGAACGAGAATAAGGGCTATCTCTCTATCGCAACTGTACCACCACGTACAATCTCACAAGGATTGTAACGCTGTGCTGCCTCGATGAAATGTTTGATGCGTTGCGGTTCATCCGTTACCATCACAATAATCATATCTTTACCGACATTTGCCACTCCACCATTATAGGCTGAAGCAAGTACAGAAATATCTGCTAAACTCTCCGAGATAGGAAACTTTGCTAAAACCATCTCTTTTTCTATCATCTCTTCATGTTCGATGACTTTATAAACAGGGATGAGTTTATGCAGTTGTTTTGTAATTTGCTCTATCACCCTTGTTGAACCATTGGTAGCGATAGTAATATGAGACATCTCACTGTTAGGAATAGGTGCAACTGTGAGAGACTCTATGTTGTACCCACGCCCTGCGAAAAGTGCTGTGACACGTGCAAGCACAGAACTTTCATTCATGACAACAACAGAGATAACACGTCTTTCATTTAATGTATTTGCCATGTTATGCCTCCCCTTCAGATTTGGTTGTTTGCGGTAACATCATGTTAAACAATGCTCCACCAGATGGTACCATAGGAAGTACATCTTCAAAACGGTTTACTGCTACGTTCATAAAACATACCTTGTCTTGTTTTATGGCATCTTTTATCGCTACATCAAACTCTTCTTTGGTTGTTACATCATAACCGATACCTCCACACGCCTCAGCTAATGCTTTCCAGTTTGGTTGGAATGTTAAATCCGTCTCAGAGTAACGTTTTTCATAAAAGAATGTCTGCCACTGTCTAACCATACCTAAAAAGTGGTTGTTTAGTATGAGGTTAATGACGGGGATTTTGTACTCAGCTGCGGTCACTAACTCTTGCATGTTCATCAAAATTGAACCATCACCTGTGACGTTTATAACTGTTTTTTCTGGAAATGCTTTTTTAGCACCAAGTGCTGCAGGAAAACCAAAGCCCATTGTACCAAGCCCTCCAGAGTTTATCCATTGGCGTGGTCTGTCAAATGGGTAGTGTTGTGCTGCCCACATTTGGTGTTGCCCCACATCAGAAGTGATGATGGCATCTTCGCCTACAAGCTCACCTATGCGTTCTATGGCCCATTGTGGCTTGATGACCTCATCTGAGTCTACGTAAGACTGAGGATGTAACTCATCATAACGTTTAAGTATCTTTCTCCATGCTTCATAACGGTCAGTATCAACACCATCAAGCTGAGGTAACATCGCTTCAACCACTTCAGTGATGTCTCCCACGATAGGATAATCAACATCAACAAGTTTACCAATGTTTGCAGCATCTATGTCAACATGAATGATATCAGCATACTTTGCAAACTCTGAAAGTTTACCTGTTACCCTGTCATCAAATCTCGCTCCTAGTGAGATGACTAAGTCAGTCTCGCTCATTGCCATATTTGAAGCGTAGTTACCATGCATACCAAGCATACCAAGAAGCAGTGGATTTTTAGCACCCAAAACACCTCTTGCCATGAGCGTTTCCACTGCAGGTATTTGTGTTTTTTCGGCTAATTCACGAACAAGCTCATAGGCATTTGAAAGTACAACCCCTCCACCGATGTAAAGCAGAGGTTTCTTAGCCTTTTTTATGGCTGCAACTGCTTTTTCTATCTGCTTTACATTGCCTTTATAGGTAGGCTTATAGGTAGATATATCTACAGAATCAGGATACTCAAACTCCCCGATATCCACCGTGATGTCTTTAGGTATGTCCACAAGTACGGGACCTGGACGACCAGAACGTGCGATGTAAAAAGCTTCTTTAAGTACACGAGGAAGCTCTTCAAGTGAACGCACTAAAAAGTTATGTTTTGTACAAGGTCGTGAGATACCAACCGCATCAATCTCTTGAAAACCATCTGTTCCTATGAGAGAAGATGGCACTTGCCCAG